>Ga0307374_10004259_pt1 | contig 23882 bp, 23 predicted proteins | sample OX3MG_FD_202532 | JGI IMG/M metagenome (GOLD analysis project Ga0307374, IMG submission 202532) | Soil microbial communities from Risofladan, Vaasa, Finland - OX-3 | ecosystem: Environmental > Terrestrial > Soil > Coastal area > Acid sulfate soil | place: Finland: Risofladan, Vaasa | collected... | reverse complement strand
CTTGGGACTCAAGTTCATTCCTGAGCCCTGATTGCCGTGATGATACTCCCGGTGCGGCTGTTTACGGCGCATCCTTTAGTGCCGGAGGTAATGGTCCTCAGCACCCGGACTCGTGCCGACGACAATCCCCCGTGCCTCAAGCCGTTCGAGGTCAGCGTGCGATATGCCGGCCCCAAGCAGAACGGCGTGGTTATGCTCGCCTGGGAACGGTGCCGCGCGTGGCGCAGGCAGCCGCAGACCTGGCACGTCCAGCCAGCGCCCTGGGCCCACCTCGGTGACGCCTGACTCGTCCTGCCGGATGACCGCCAGCAGGCCGTGCCGGGCGAGTTGCACGTCGCCGGCGAGTTCATGCGCCTGACGCGCGCGAACTGCGGGGACCCCCGCACCGAACGCTCGCCGGAGAACTTCAGCGACGGGCAGCCGGCGTACTCCTGCGGCGATGGCGATGACCGCACCGTCGGCTGGCCCCTCGCCCGTCGGCATCCCGGCGGCTGCCGTCGTCAGGCCCGCTCGGGCGAGGGCGGAGAAGTCATCCGGCCATCGGCCGCCGAATCGCACCCACCCGTCAGCAGCTCGGTAAAGGTGGTTGAGCGGATCGGGGCCAGCGAAGTCCCGGCCGCCGTCGGGTCGTGGCGGGCGGTCGGCGAACTGCACGAGATGCTCGGACTGCACCAGGCAGGCGGATGCGCACAGCGTGACGCTCACTCGCTGACCCCGCCCGATTTCTTCGCGTGCGTACAGCGCGGCGCAGGCGCCGAGCGCACCGAGCCCGGCAGCGATGACATCATTGATCGGCACCGTGAGGAACACGGGGCTGTTCGCCTCGTCTGAACCGCCCTGCGACCGCATGATGCCGCTCATAGCCTGCACAACCGGGTCGAAGCCCGGCCGGCTACCTGATGGCCCGGTGTCGCCGAACGCGCTCACCGAGACGCTCGTGACGGCTGGATTGACCTCTGCGAGGGCCTCGCGGTCGAGGCGCAGCCGTTGCAGGACGCCGGGGCGATAATTGTCCACGACCACGTCGGCGGTGCGGACCAGCTGCAGGAAGACGTCCCGGCCGCCACGAGCGAGATCGATCATCAGGCCGCGCTGGTCACGGTTGTAGACGGGAAAGCCGACGCCACCACGGCCGGCATGGGCGACACGATACTCATCGCCGCGCGGCGGCCTCTCGACCTTCAGCACGTCAGCGCCGAGCTCGCCGAGGAGCGTCGCAAGATATGGCCCGGCGATTACCGTCCCGAGATCCAGGACGCGCATCCCGCCAAGGGGCAGCCCGGCCCGAAGCCGCCGGCCCGATCTCTCGACCCGGCGCGGCGTGCGGAAGGCAAGATCAGCTATGTCCGCGTGCCGTGTGGGTGCGGCGTGCCGCACCGAGGCCGGAGTCTCGGAAAGCCCGATAAACACTCCCGGCATCACGACCTGCTCGCCCGCGTCGTTGCGGACCTGGATTCGGAGCCCCATCGCCCGGATCTGGTCGTGGGCAAGCCACCCGTCCGTTCCGAGCACCCTGGCCACGGGTACGTCAGCCGCTTCGAGTACGTCCGCCCACTCGGCTCTGGGTCGTTGCAAGAAGATCCGGTCGAGTTCGGCGCTGATCCATTCCACGTTCTCCGGCAGGCGCACCCTGGCCGGATCTCCGTCGACCCGAGGATCGGCGAGCACCTGCCCGGCGCCCACCGCCGTCAGGCCCCGCTGGATGAACGCATCCGTGAACGCACCGAAGAACAGCCAATTCCCGTCGCTGCACCGGTAGCACCGGTAATTGGGCAGCGCACCGCCAGGCCCGCCAGGGCGATGCAGGTGCGGCTCGTCACGCCGGATCGCGAAGCTTCCGGGCGACACCAGCACTCCGCCGTGCGCGCCGCCCGCGACGATTACCCGTCCCGCCTGGCGACCGCGACGCATGCCAAGGATCACCGCTATCGCGGCCGTCGCAGCCCAGATTCCCTGCATGTACGAGGCCAGCGGCAACAGGCAATCGACTGGTACGTCGTCATACGACGCCTGGCTCCAGGCATGGCCAAGCCAGGCAGAGACGAGGCCCGCGGACTCCCCTCGGCTCGCCCACGGTGTATCGCCGAGCAGGTACGGGGGCATGACGACCCAGACGGCCGCCGGACCTGGTGCCAGCCCGCGCACGCCAAGATCCGCATAGCCGACGCCGTCGCCCATCGTGCCGACTAGGACGATATCGGCACTATCCACGAGCCGGCAGAGGGCATCCGGGTCCGCGGCCAGGGACGGGTCACACACGGCTGACCGCTTGTTGCGGTCCCAGACATGCAGGCCAGGTTCAGCCGTCGAGGGCCCTCCAGCGGTCGGACAGATCTTGATGACCTCCGCGCCGAGGTCGCCGAGCAGCATGCCGGCTACGGGACCGGCGAGCCCGGAGGTGAGGTCGAGCACACGGACGCCGTCAAGAGCCCCGTGCGGTTCGCGTGGCTCCAGATCCAAGGTCGTCAGCTCCCGCCGAGCTGCTTGCGAACGGCCCGGAATCCCTCCCATGTGGCTGCGAGAATGCGGTCGACGTCGTGCTCGGTATGAGCAGCTGAAATGAACCAGTTGTGCCTCGGGTGCAGGATGACTCCATGCGCCGCGGCTGCCCCGCTGAAGACACGTGCCCGGGCGAAGTCGTCGTCGTCTTCGAACTTAAGGTTCGGCATCTGGACCGGGCCTGTCTGCCGGATCGGCAGCCCCGCATCGGCAGCCTGGCGCTCGATTCCGGACCGCAGCAACGTCCCGATGTGCACCATCGTCGGGATTGCGCCCTCCTCCCTGATCGCCGTGATCGTGGCGATCGCCGCGGCCATGGGGCAGGCCTGGAACCAGAACGATCCGGTGACGAAGATGCGGGAGGCAGCCTCGCTGTAGCTGGCCGACCCGAGGGCCGCGGCGAGCGGGTACCCGTTGCCGATCGCCTTGCTCCAGGCGCTCAGGTCGGGTGCCACGCCAATCGGCTCCCAGCTGCCGCCGTCGTTCAGCCGGAAACCGGCCCGGACCTCGTCGATGACGAGCGCGGCGCCGATCCGGTCACACAGGGCTCGCAACTGCCGCGCGAACTCGGGCTCGACCAGTTCCTGGTCGAAGCCTGCGTCGTGCTTGAAGGGCGACACGATGATCGCCGCGACGTCGCCGCCGGCCTCGGCAACGGCTTTCTCCACGCTTGCGATGTCGTTGTACACGTAGTAGCCGATGTTGGCCCGATCCTCAGGCGTCACGCCGTCCAGCCGGATGGTGCACCACGGTGCCGAGCCGTGGTAGGCGCCCGCCGCAGCGAGCACCTTATTACGGCCGGTTGCGGCACGGGCGACCATCAGGCAGATGGTGGTGGCGTCGGTCCCGTTCTTGGCGAACATCGCCCAGTCGGCATGTGCCACCCGATCGACGAGCAGTTCCGCTGCCTCGACCATGCAGGCCGCAGGTCCTGCCTGGGTGTCGCCCTCCGCGAGCTGAGCGGCGACTGCGCGCTCGACCTTCGGGTGCTGGTGCCCCAGGATTACCGGACCGAAGCTGCACATGAGGTCCACGTACTCGTTGCCGTCCACGTCCCAGACGTGCGCACCTTGCGATCGCTGGTAGAACTGCGGGTACTCCGGCGGCAGAGCGTTCGCGCTGAGGTGCCCGTACATTCCGCCGGGAATCACCGACCTGGCGCGCTCGCGCAGCGCGGCATCCATCACGCGGGTCCGGCTCTGGTTCACAACCTTGGTCACGACGCGGGCTCCTCAGCGTTCTAGTAGTTGCCGGGCAACGGATTCGATCCCCGCCTCGTCCAGCCGGTAGTGGGCATACAAGGCGGCTGGCGGACCCAGGACGACGTGCTCATCGGGAACGCCGTGCCTGGTGAATTTCGTGGCCAGCCCAGCGTCCGCGAGGGTCTCGGCGACCGCGGATCCGAGCCCGCCCGTGATGTTGTGCTCTTCGACAGTGAGTACCGCGGCTGTCTCCCGGGCGGCCGCCACGATCTCGTTCCTGTCCAGCGGGTGGATGGTATGCATGTCGATGACCCGCACGGAGATCCCGGCGGCGGCGAGCCCGCGGGCAGCGCCGAGGCAGGCATGTACCTCCGAGCCGGTCGCGATGATCGCCAGATCGGAACCTTCCCGCAGCCGGATGGCCCGGCCGATCTGAAAGTCGGCCGGCGGCTCGGCATACACCTGCGGGTCCCGGCCGCGGCCCAGGCGTATGTACATCGGGCCGCCGTAGCCCAGCGAGGCACGCAGGATGGCGCGGAGCTGATTGGCGTCCGCAGCGCAGACCACGGCCAGCTCGGCGATCGCGCGCATGATCCCGAGGTCCTCAAGGGAATGATGGCTCGTTCCGTAGAATCCGAGGCTCATGCCCGAGTGGTGCGCCAGGATCCGTACCGGCATTCCGGTGTAAGCGCAGTCGGTCCGGACCTGTTCGCACGCCAGCAGCGCCGCGTACGAGGCGAATGTCCCGACGAAAGGGATCAGCCCGGCGGAAGCCATCCCGGCGGCGATCGACATCATGTTCTGCTCCGCCACGCCGACGTTGAAGAACCGGCCCGGGTGCCGGACGGCAAAGTCGATGGTCCGGTTAGCGTGAGCCAGGTCAGCCGTCAGCACGACGATGCGATCGTCCGCCTCTGCCAGGTCAGCGAGTTCCTCCCCGGCAACGAAGGCGGGAATCGACGTGACCGCGATTCCCCGGCCAGATTTCGGGTCCTTGAGTGCCTGAACCTCGCCGGTGCCGCGGAAGAGGCCGCTCAGGTCCTGGCCGGACGCTTGCCCGTCTGCCTGCGGAAGCGCAGGCGAGGCGGAAGTCAGATCAGCCATCGCTGGCTCCCGAGGTCAAGGGCTGGAGGCCGCCCTGAAGCTCGGCGATGACCTCGTCGTAGTCAGCGCCGGCCAGCCTTCCGACATGCCAGCCGACATCTCCCTCCATCCGCCGGACGCCACGGCCCTTGACCGTGTCGGCGATGATGACCTGAGGCTGGCCGGGTCCGGGCGGCTCGAGGCAGTCGTAGGCATCGAGGATCGCGTCCAGGTCATGGCCATCGATTCGCTGGACGCTCCACCGGAAGCTGGCGAACTTGTCCGTCAGGGGCTCCACCCCCATGATGTCCTCGGTCGCGCCGTCGATCGACAGGTAGTTGCGGTCCACGATGCAGACCAGCGATCCGAGCCGGTAATGGCCTGCCGCCATCGCGGCCTCCCAGATCTGGCCCTCTGCCAGCTCCCCGTCGCCGACCATGCAGAAGGTCCGGTAATCCGTCCTGGTCACACGGCCGGCCAGTGCCATTCCCACGCTTACGGACAGCCCGTGGCCGAGCGATCCCGAGCTGAAGTCCACACCCTTGATCTTCCGCATATCGGGGTGATCGCCGAACGCGCTGCCCAGCCTGGTGTAGTCATCGAGCAGCTCACGGTCAAAGAAGCCGACATCCGCGAGCACCGGATAGAGGCCGATGGCCGCATGTCCCTTGCTGAGCACCAGCCGATCACGCGCGGGCCAGCTGGGCTCGTCAGGGCGGTAGCGCATTTCGGCGTAGTACAGCGACGCGATCAGCTCGGCCGCCGAGAACGTGCCGGTGTAATGGCCGGCGCCCGGGATCTCGGCCAGCCGGACCGTCTCGAGCCGGATAAACATGGCGCGGTCAGCGAGGCGAGCGATCAGGCGCCCGCGCTCCGGATCTCCCCGCTGCTGGTACCTTTCCCTCTCGCCGATCATCACGATGCCTTTCTGCCGCTGTAGAAATGGCCATCCAGCCGCCGAGCCGTCGGGCAGCCGCCGGGAGCACCCGGTGTCGAGGGCGCCGGCCAGGAGCATCTCCGGCCTGCCAGCTCGCTGGCCGCTCCGCCGGGGTGGCATACCCCGGCCTGCTCAGCCTGCGAGCCGCCTCATCCGGACTCTTGACACGACTACCTCACCTGTTTAGCATGAGCGCAAATTATACATAAGGTTATCTATTATTGCTCATTAACTCGGCTCCAGGAACTACCTGCCGGGTCGGCACTGATCTGCCGTTGCATGGGCGCGCGGTGCGCAGCAACCTGGGCGACCAGGTTTGCCGCGGACCGCTTCCGATTCGCGGCGAGCCCAGGGAGATCGGGATAATGGGAAAGCTCGAAGGTCGTGTCGCTGTCATTACGGGAGCCGGCAGCGGTCAGGGCGCAGCGGCGGCTCGCCTCTTCGCACGTGAGGGCGCATCAGTCGTCGTCGCGGACGTTAACGCCGAGACCGGCCAGGACGTTGCCGATGAGCTGGCGAAGTCGGGCGCGAAGGCGGCGTTCTCGCTGTGCGATGTATCCGATGCAGCGCAGGTCCAGGCGACAATCGGGATGGCCATAGACCAGTTCGGCCGCCTCGACGTCCTCTACAACAACGCCGGGTTGTGGTTCTCCGCGCAGGGCAACTACCGGCCGGGGATCACCGACGCGCCGTCGCCGCTCCTGGAGGAGAACATCTGGGATCGGACGATCAACGTCAACCTGAAGGGAACCTACCTCGGCTGCAAGTACGCGATTCCCGAGATGAGAAAGGTCGGCGGCGGGTCGATCATCAATGTCTCCAGCATCGCTGCGCTGCGGGTTGGATCTGGAGCTTCCGATGCGTACACCGCCGCCAAGGGCGGCGTGGTGGCCATGACGCGGACGCTCGCCGTCGAGCACGCCAAGTATCAGATCCGCTGCAACTGCATCTTCCCTGGCGCGATCAAGACTCCGCTGGCAGGACCCTTCACCCCTGAGTATGAGGCAGCGGTAGAGAGTCACGTGCCGCTTGGTCGCTGGGGCCAGCCCGAGGACGTCGCGAAGATGGCGCTGTTCCTGGCCTGCGAGGACTCGAGCTGGATAACTGGCGCCTTCTTCGTGGTCGACGGCGGATACACAGCGGTATGAACCGCGGACCGGCAACTCTGGGGGGTCCGATGCTCGAGGGCCGGCTCCGGATCGGCGGCGAAGAGGTAGCCGCCGAGTCGGGGCAGACGTACGCCGTCAGCAACCCGGCCAGCGGCTCGCCCATCGCGATGGTGGCGGAGGCAAGCCAGGGCGATGTCTCCCGCGCGGTGGGCGCTGCCGCCGCGACCTTCTCCGGGGGGATCTGGCGGCGGATGCCGGCGCCGCAGCGCGGTGACATCCTCCGGGCGGTGGCCGGCCTCATCGAGGAACGCGAAGCGGCACTCGCCCGGCTTGAGTCGCTGTGCTCGGGGAAGCCGATCACCGACTGCATCGCCGAAGTGCGGGCAGCGGCGAGGTATTTCCGGTTCTACGGCGCAGCCGTCAACCACATGACCGGCAAGACCATCCCTGTCAACGCCGACGGCCTGGATTTCACCCTGCACGAGCCTATCGGCGTCTGCGCCCTGATCGTGCCCTGGAACGGCCCGATTGCGATCGCAGCCAAGAAGGCAGCGCCGGCTCTTGCCGCCGGCAATTCGATCGTCCTGAAGCCGGCGCCGCCGACCCCGCTCACGGCTCTCGAGCTCGAAGGCATCTGCCGGGAATCCGGCGTACCGCCCGGCGTATTCAACGTCCTGACCGGCTCGGGACGCGACCTGGGCCAGCAGCTGGTAGCGCATCCGGACGTGGCGAAGATCAGCTTCACGGGAAGCACGGAGACCGGGGTCGACATCCTCACCCGCGCCGCGGCCGGGATCAAGCGGGTCAGCCTGGAACTTGGTGGCAAGTCACCGAACGTCATCTTCGCGGACGCCGATATGGCCGAAGTCGCTTCCTCCGCGATCGCGGCCGTTTTCGCGAACTCGGGCCAGGACTGCTGTGCGCGCAGCCGGATCATCGTTCAGCGGCCTGTCCTCGAGCAGTTCGTCGAGCAGATGACTGCCAGGGCGGGGCAGGTTCGCCAGGGCGATCCGCTGGATCCCGGGACCAGGCTCGGAAGCCTGATCTCGGCTGGCCAGCGAGACCGCGTCCTCGGCTTCATCGGCCGTGCCGTGAGCGACGGAGCAGAGGTGGTCTGCGGAGGAACCGTCGTGCAACGGCCAGGACTCGAAGCGGGCAACGCGGTTGCACCGACGGTGATCACGGGGGCGGCGCCCGACAGCGAGGTTGCCACCACCGAAGTTTTCGGCCCGGTCGCGACCATCCTGCCCTTCGACGACGAGGAGCAGGCTATCGCCCTGGCCAACGGAACTAAGTACGGACTGAGCGGATCGCTGTGGACCCGCGACATCGGCCGGGCAATCCGGGTCGGACGGGAAATCCGATCTGGCCTGCTGAGCATTAACTCGGACTCAAGCTCTTATATTCAGGCACCATTCGGCGGATATCGCCAGAGCGGGCTGGGCAAGGAGCAAGGACTCGAAGGCCTGTACGACTTTACCGAGGTGAAGAACATCTATGTCAGCAATCGTTGACGCTATCGGGAAGATGACCGGAAGTGTGTGAGATCCTGGCTGTGAGGTGGCCCACGCCCCGGCCCTTCTCGCAGATCACCGAGTGGGCTCATGCGATGGAGTATTACGGCTCGGGAAATTTTGGGTGGGGGGTTGCGTGGCTCGCGGACGGACAAGTTCGCGTGCACCGCAATGCCGGCCGGCTGGATCGCGACGAGGCAGTCGCGGGCGACCTGAGTTCGGTTACGTCGACCACTTTCCTCGTTCATTTCCGGCGGCCCAGCCTGCTCTCGACCATCCATCTCACCAATACCCAGCCGTTCCTGACCGACGAGGCGAACCTTGCCTACTGTCATAACGGCCTCTTCACCGAGCATGACGCGTATCGCCCCGGCTACGCCCACCGCCTGGCCGGTACCGCCGACAGCGAGGTCGGCTTCTGGATGCTCCAGGACGTCATGGAGTCCGGCACTCCGATCTGTGATGCGCTGGCGATCGTGCACTCAAAGCTGGGCGGAAAGGCGAATCTGGCGACGCTTGATAGCAACGGCGTCCTCGCGCTCTATAGCGATCATGAAAGGAACCGGTTCTGGACGTTCCGCGTCGGAGACGCGGACGTCGCTGCGACCGAGCTGCACTCCCCCGATGATTCGCTGTTCAACCTGATCTTCACCGAGGCCACCGACCGGGCCGTGGTTGAGGACAGTGCTGTCCTATGAAGCAGCAGCGCTCCGCCGCTGAGCCGGGCCCCGGCTCAGGAGCCGCGGAGGCCCCCAGCCTGACCAGCGCGCAGCCGCTTCGCCAGCGGCTCGGCGAGCAGGTGGCGAGCCTGCTGCTCACGGCCATCAGGCTGTATGAGTTCCTGCCGGACGAACGACTGCCACCAGAAGCCGAGCTGTGCGCGCAGCTAGGCGTGAACCGGATGGCGGTGCGGGAGGGCTTGCGCTGGCTGGAGGACCACCAGTACATCGAGATTAAGCGCGGCCGCTTCGGCGGGGCATACGTGGTTCAGCCAGCCCTCGACGTCGCGGTCGAGCGGCTCAGGGGGATGGCAGTGAACTTCCGGCACTTGTTCGAATACCGGGCCGCGGTCGAGCCGCTTGCCGCCGAGCTCGCGGCGGAGCGGATCGGGCCGACCGAGCTTGCGCGGCTCAACCGGCTGCACGAGCTGGAGTTGCAGAAGCCGCCGATCGGCCGTCACCGGTTCCGCGCGATCGATGTCTCAGTTCATCAGCTCGTGGCCAGCGCCTGCCGGAATGACTATCTGATCGTCGCGGTACGAGACATCAGGGCCTGGATGGCTCCGGCGCTCGACCTGCTGGATTCCTCTGTCGTACGACGGCAAGAGTCTCTCGACAGTCATGGCCGGCTCATTCGCTGCCTGCACGAACATGACCGGGCCGGAGCAGGCGAAGCGATGCGCGCCCACATCGCCGTTACCGAGCGAGCTGTGGCCGCAGTCCTGTCCGCCCAGGGCGTTCCCGCCGACACATTACCGGGGTGAGCGGCCCTGCCTGGCAGCCGAGCCCACCCGACGGGCCGCGCCACCGCAGGATTGCCGAACCGGCCCGCATGGTAAGGGGGACGCGACATGGAGTCTGACCGGATGAGCGGCACATCAGCCGACACCGCGATCCTGCGCGCCCAGATCCTCAAGAGGATCGAGTCTGAGGGCATCAGCAATGTCCGGCTCGTCCTGACCGACCTGTACGGAGTGCCGCGCGGAAAGGTCGTGACCGCCCGGCGGATGGAGCGGGCGCTGACCGAGGGACATCCGTTCGCCATTCCCCTGTTCGCCTCGAACCTCTGGCAGCGGCACGCGCCAGGAGAGCACGCGTACAGCAACGACATTGGTTACCGCAACGGCGTCCTTCACCTGGACCCGCTGACTTTCACGCCGCTGCCGTGGACGCCAGCCACCGCGCACATGCTCACTGATCTCTACGATGATTCCGGCCAGATCGTCGACACCCCGAGAGCCGTGCTCCGCAGGGTTCTGGCCGACGCCCGCTCGCTCGGCCTCGAGCCAGTATTCGGCCATGAACTCGAGTTCTACGTCTTCCATCCTGGGCCGTCCGACCGGGAATACGCGCCGATCTACGGTCCCCAGTCATGGTTCTCCGTGCATGCGCTGGGCCTGGCGCAGAAGTTCATCGACGAACTTGACCGGGCGGCCGATCTCATGGGCCTTCAGCTCTACGAGATCTTCAGCGAGCACGGTGCCGGCCAGTTCGAGGTGAACCTGGAGCCGGGGACCGGCGTGCTCGCCACCGACCGGATGGTGGCGCTGAAGATCGCGATCAAGGAAGTGGCCAGGTCTCTCGGGCTGCGGGCCACCTTCATGGCCCGCCCGACCAACCTGGACATGACCCCGCCCAGCGGATACCACCTGCACCAGTCACTGCTCGACGAGGCCGGGAACAACGTGTTCTCCGACCAGACCGCAGCCCACGGCTTGTCTGACCTGGCGCGCCATTACATAGCCGGACAACTGATGCACGCTCACGCGATGACCGGAATAGCCAGTCCCACTGTCACCGCCTACAAGCGGTACCAGCTCGGCACCTGGGCTCCGGTGCAAGTTGCCTGGGGCATCGAGAACAGGACCGCGCTGGTCCGCGCCCTGCCCGCGGGACCGGACACCAGGATCGAGAACCGCCTCGGTAGCTCGGATGCGAATCCGTACTTGCTGGCGGCCGTCATGGTCGCCACCGGACTCGACGGGATACGCAAGAAGCTCGAGCCGCCAGACCCGGCGCAGGACAACCTCTTCCAGAGCATCCGCTTTCCGCGCCTGCCGACCAGCCCGGTTGAGGGCCTCGACGCGCTGCTCGCTGATCACGATCTGGTGCAGGCCCTCGGGCCGGTGTTCACGACCACCTTCGCTGACGTACTCCGCTTCGACTGGCAGCGCTATCTCAGCCACGTCAGCGACTGGGAAATCAGCGAATACCGAGAGATGCTCTAAGGGGCAGCCGTGAAGTTGCAGACCACGACCGGACCGGGCGGCCCCCTCGGGCATCTCGGAGCCGCCAGCCACGTGACAGCCCCGATCCGGGCCGACAAAGCCGACGTCTTCATGCTGTCACTGCCGATGGTTCGCACGTTCATGTCGGCCTACGGGAAGTCTTCGAGCCGCAAGCGGCTCATCGTCGTCCGGCTGGAAGACCGGGACGGGACGATCGGCTGGGGCGAGGCGCCGATCGCCGAGCGACCGCTCTACGGGGCGGACACCGCAGAGAGCTCCTGGTCGGCCCTGACCGACCTGCTCCTGCCACCTATCCTTGGCCGACCTTTCAGCGGCCCGGCCGACCTCGCCAGTTCGTGGGCCGGCATTATCGGCCAGCACTATGCCAAGAACGCGATCGAGTCCGCGGTCTGGGCGATCACCTCGGCGAAGCTCGGCATCCCGCTGGCTCAGCTGTGGGGCGGTGTCCGGGACGCCATCCCGGTCGGCGAGTCCTTCCCGATCCACGACACCGCCGAAGCCCTGCTGAGCGAGATCGATGCGCGCCTCAGGGAGGGTTTCGCGAGGATCAAGCTCAAGATCGCGCCTGGCTGGGATATCGCCGCCGTCCTGGCGGTTCGGGAGAGGTTCCCAGGCGTGCCGCTGTCCGTCGATGCCAACTGCGGTTACACCCCGGGCAGCGGACCCTGGCGGGAACTCGACGACGCCGGCCTCGTGATGATCGAGCAGCCACTGGCCGGGGACGCGCTGATCGAGATGTCGGAGCTTCAGGAACAGCTCCGGACCCCGCTCTGCCTCGACGAGAGCGCGGCCAGCTTCAACATCACGCGTACTGCTCTGCGGATGGGAGCGGGGCGGATCGTGAACATCAAGCCGCCGCGTCTCGGCGGCCTCCTGCCGAGCATCGCCGTGCACGACCTCTGTGTCGAGCAGCAGGTCCCCGCGTGGTGCGGCGGGATGCTGGAGACGGGAATCGGCCGGGGCTTCAACCTGGCGCTCGCCTCGCTACCGGGATTCACCCTGCACTCGGACATGTCGCCCGCGCGGCTCTTCTATGAGCACGATCTGGTCGAGCCGACCTTTGATATCCAGCCTGACGGCTGTATCGCCGTCCCGGCCCGGCCGGGCAACGGTTTTCCTGTCGTACCTGAGCGGGTGGCGGCGTGTGCGATGAGGAGGTGGACCAGCGATACACACGACTGATCAGGAAACGAGGCAAGAGCAAGCTACCTAGATGCCCCAAGTCAATTGCGCCAGATAAGTACTCGGCGCTGAGAATGGAGTACGGAAGGGAAAGACCATGGCTGAGAATGAGCAGAACGTCACTCATGCTAGCGAGCATCATGCCGATGAGCACCTGCTCACGTCGTTCGGATACAAGCAGGAGCTTAAGCGAACGCTGAAGCTCTTCTCCATATTCGCCATTTCGTTCTCCGTGATCTCGGTGACAACCGGAATCTTCACCAACTTCGCGTTCGCCACTTCGGAGTTCGGGCCGGCTTCCATCTGGCTGTGGCCGGTCGCTGCCATAGGCGCCATGATTCTTGCCTTCGTTCTCGCCGAGCTCGCATCCCGCATACCGCTGGCCGGCTATTCCTATCAGTGGGGAGGCCGCCTGATCGGACCGGGCTTCGGCTGGTTCGTCGGCTTCAACCTCCTGTGCTGCTTCGCGCTGGCCAGCGGCGGCGAGACACTGCTGCTCCTGTCGCCGATGATCGGCACGGTGCTCGGGCTCAACGTCGGCAGCCAGTCGCTGATGATCTTCATCTCCGTCATCGTGCTGCTCCTCGCCGGGCTGATCAACATCGTGGGCGTCCGGCTCACTGCCCGGATCAACAACCTCTCGGTGGGGACGGAAATCCTGGGGACGCTCGTCCTCGGCATCCTCGTTCTTATCGCATTCCTGGTTAAGCAGCCCGCCATCCACTCCGGGAGCTTCCTGTTCACCCATGGGCCGCTGCATGGTCAGGCCCCGTGGTATGCGGCATCGCTCGCCCTCCTCATGGGCGTGTTCACGATCGGCGGATTCGAAGCCTGCGCTGACCTCGGCGAGGAAGCCATCGGCGTCCAGCGCACGGTGGCTCGCGCCATCATCGGAGCCGTTGCCATCTCCGGCATCGTCGGGATGATCACGCTGATCTGCTTCGCCATAAGCATTCCCAACCTCTCCGCGATCGCATCGAGCCCGACTCCCATTGCCGATCTCGCTACGTACTGGTTCGGCTCGGCCTTCTCTCGAGTCTTCCTGGTCACCGTGGTGTACTCGGTGTTCTCGCTCATGGTGGTGCAGATCGCTGCCATCGGGCGGCTTATTTTCTCGCTGTCCCGCGACAACATGTTCCCCGGCTCCAGGGTGTTCGCCAAGGTGGACACGAAGACCAAGACGCCGGTGGCCGCGCTGGTCCTGACCACCGTCATCTACATCGCCGTGATGGTGTTCGCCGCGTACGGTGGTCACGCGTACGTCGACCTGATCGGGGCTACGCCCATCTTCGCCAGCATCGTGTACCTGCTGATCGTCGGCGCGTACTGGCTGCGGAGGCATCACATCCCGGCATCAAAGGCCTTCGATCTCGGCCGGTGGGCGAAGCCGCTGATCGCCGTGTCCATACTCTGGGAAATCGCCATCATCCTGGACTTCACCCTGCCGTCGATCTTCCATGCCGCCGCCGAGGTCGCCATCGCAGGCCAGCTCGTCGGGATCGCCTGGTACTACCTGGGACTGCGGTCACGGCTTAGGCGAGGCACAGCTGGACAGGCACTGTCGCTTGGCAAGCTGGCCGGCAAGGACGTATTGGACGCCGCCGCGGTCGGCGTTCAGGCCGTGCCGCCCGACGGCGCGCTGAGCGGGTGACGGCCGTGACCTCACCCAGCGAGACGGTGGCCAGGCTGCGACGTGAGGAGTTCCCGGTCACCGGCGAGAAGGTGTGGTTCAACACCGCCACGTACGGCCCGTTGCCGGTGTCGAACGTCAAGGCCCAGCGTCAGCTGCTCGAGGGGATGATGCTCGGGGTCGCGACACCGGGGATCGGCCACTGGTGGGAAGGCGCTGCTGAAGTCCGCGCGAAGGTCGGCCAGTTCATCGGATGCGACCCGGCGGACATCGCGCTGCTCAGGAGCACCGGCGAAGGCATCGGCCTGGTGTCGCTCGGGCTTGACTGGAAGCCCGGCGACGAGGTGGTGGTGTACGACCAGGAGTTCCCCAGCGGAGTGTACCCCTTCCTGGCGCTCGAGAGGAAGGGGGTGCAGGTGCGGTTCATCGAAGATCGCGGCCGGCACCGGTTCGACGTCGATGACGTCGCCGCCGTCATGTCCGACCGGACGCGCGTGGTGTGCGTCAGCCTCGTCAACTGCTACCACGGCTTCCGCGCTCCAGTTGAGGAGATCTCGAAACTCTGCCGGGCGCGCGGTTCGTGGCTGCTCGCCGACGTTGTCCAGGCGGTCGGGATCATGCCCGTCGACGTCACCGCCCTCGGAGCGGACCTGGTGACCGCTCATGGATACAAGAGCATGTGCGCGGGCTACGGGATCAGTTTCTGCTACATGTCGCCCGACCTCAGGAACAGCATCGAGGTCACGGCGCCGGGATGGAAGAACATCGAGGACGCACCGTTCATCGGCAAGCAGCTCTCCTACAACCTCCGGTACCCCGACAGTGCCCGGCGGTTTGAGCCGACGGTCCAGAATCTGGCCGGCATGTACGGCCTGGCAGCCAGCATCGACCTCTTCACCGGAACTGGCCTGAACCTCATCGCCGACTGGGTGCTCGACCTCAGCCGTGCCCTCACCGAGGCTCTCGCCGAGAAGGGTTACCACGTCGCGAGTTCGACCCGCCCGGGCGAGATGTCGGGCATCATCTCCGTCGAGGTACCCGGCGGGAACGCGGCCACGGTGTGCGCGGCACTTGGCGAGCAGAAAGTCATCTGCGCGGTGCGAGACGGGCGGCTCAGAATATCGTGCCATCTGTTCAATGACCGCGATGACATAGATCAGCTCGTCAAGGCTCTTCCGCCCCCCTAGATGCGGACGGCTCGTGGGCCCTGCCTCTGCGATCGAGGCAGGGCCCACGAGCAGGTCACCGGGCTAGCTCACAGCTACCTGATTGTCCTTCGCCCACTCATGCGCAGCAGGGGACGCTACCCAGCGAATGGCATTAGCCACGAGCCTGCGGTAATTCGCGTTGGCATATGCGCTCGGGCCATGACCTGGCTGCAGGTAAGCGACCGGGCTCTGCCCGGCCGTCTTTACCCAGCCCAGCAGCGAACTAGCCGGCGGGTGAGTCCAGTCAGAGCGGTCGTTGTACCGCTTCTTGATGGCAAGCGCCGCGGAGAAGAAGTGATCCGACGTCATCGGAGCGTCCGTCCGAAGCAACGGCACGACATTGTCCTCGAAGATCGGCACCATGTACAGCTCGTCGGTCAGCTCGAAGCCATCCTCGACTCCCTGGCATATCGGATGGCCGGAATCGAGGACCGAAACATGGTGCGTTACCTCGAAGTGATAACCAGAGTCCGGCCACATCGTCCCGTGCAGCTCGGCTGGCCGGTAGTGAAAGCGTCCGCCGATTATGTCGGCGTAGGCCGGCCAGCTTGGCCATGCCGACATCGCATGGTGAAGGAAGACAAACCCCTGGCCCGCGGCCAGCATCTCAAGGAACCGAGCCTGAAAGTCCTCGGGCGGGTCGACGAAGATCGTCTCTCCGTCGACGAACGAGAGCCCGGGCATGTCGTACATGACAATCGCATCCCATTTTCCGACGTGGTCTGCTCCGAAGCACGCCCTGGCTGCCGGCTGCTCCACATTCTCCCACTGAATGCCGCCGTCGGCCTTGAACATTTCGAAGAAGGGTTCAGCTTCAAAGGAATGACCAGCAGTCACGACCAGCACTCTCAGTTGCCTACCTGATGCATTCTGCGACGTCGCCACATCGACCTCCCTGGAGTATCCGATAACACTATTCTGTAATGTAGGGAAGTGATATACAAGAGATGCCGGGTGATTGAGCGGCATCGGTGCAGGGAAAGTCGGCGAGGGCACGAGAGTGAAAGCTGAGCGGGCCATTCCGGAGCAGGAGGAACAGCAATGCGAAACCCTGGCCAAGGTGCTGCGGGACAGGAGTGCCGCAGTGATGGCCTGCCCCGGTACGATGCGCTCCCCCTCGCCGCTCAGGGCGGCCGGAGCGCCTGGGCGATGTTCGGTCCGCTGGACTCAGTAGGCCTGCTCAACATGCAGACCGCCGATACCGTCCTGGCCGCATCCAGGCTGGTCAGAAGAGGTACGGTCTTCCCGCTCGACGCCGCGCTTGACGCGGTCGATCCGCCACTGGATATCGATCGCGGGCTGCCCAGGCATCGGTTGCTCCATCAGCCAGGGCCAGGGCTCGCCGATCTTGATGACGTGTATGACAACTTCTACCCGCAGGCTTCGAGTCAGTGGGACTCCCTGGCTCATGTGGCGTATTCGCCAGGTGTGTTCTATAACGGAGCGACCGACGATGACGTACTGGCTGGCAAGCGCAACACGATCGATCACTGGGCGCGGCGCGGAATCGTCGCTCGCGCGGTCATGCTGGATCTAGAGCGCGCACTGAGTGCTCACGGTAAGGGCTATTCACCGGAGCGTGCCACGGCGCTAAGTGTTTCTGACCTGGAGTGCGCCCGCGAGCACGCCGGAATCAGCTACTCGCCCGGCTGTATCCTCCTGCTGCGGACCGGTTTCCTCGGCTGGTACCGCAGCCAGCCTCGTCACGCCCGGAACCGTCTGGCGAAAGACCTCCGTGCGCCGGGCATCGAGCACAGCGAGAATATGGCTCGATACCTGTGGGACAGCGAAGTGATGGCCGTCGCATCGGACACATTCGCGGTAGAGGTCTGGCCGCCGGACTTTAGCCAGGCTGCCTTCCCATTTGGTTTCCTTCATCGGGTGCTCATCGGACAGTTCGGTATGGCTCTCGGTGAACTATGGTCGCTCGATGACCTAGCTGCAGACTGCGAGCAGGACGGGGTGTACGAGTTCCTTCTGACGAGTGCCCCCTTGCATGCCACCGGTGGCGTCGGCTCTCCCCCAAATTCACTTGCGATAAAGTAGACATGAATGGCGGAAGCGTGCTTCAAAACCATAAGGAGTTACTTATGGCATCGGCCGATGCTGTGCGCGAGACGAGCGAGATAATCATCCACTACGGACGACGCCTGGTAGCAGATCGACTCGTTATCGGCAGCGCCGGGAACATCAGCGCGCGCGTCGCTGAGAAAATTGTGATGACCCCTACAGGAGTCAGTTACGACCGTCTTACAGCGACAGATATCTGCGTGCTTGATGCCGACGGAAGGGTGCTGGACGGAGACGGTAAACGATCTTCGGAATGGCCGATGCATCGTCGGATCTACGACATAACAGACGCGCGGGCTATCGTGCACACGCATTCTCGATTCGCTATCTCCGTGGCCGCTGTCTGTGAAGAACTGCCGGCCATTCATTACTCTATTCTTCGCCTCGGCGGACCGACAGTGCGTGTGGCCCCTTATTCCACCTTCGGCTCCGATGGGCTTGCGGAGCTGGCTGGAAAAGCTCTCGAAGGCAGAACCGCGGCGCTGCTTCAGAACCATGGCGCAATTGCCTATGGGTCATCACTCGAGGAAGCTTACGAGCGGGCGCTGCTTCTTGAATGGCTTGCCGAGCTGTACTGGCGAGCACGGCTTGTCGGCTCGCCGCGCATCCTCGATCAGGCCGAGCTCGACGACGTGCGCAGCGCGGCTCAGCGTCATCGTTACCAAGCCGGAGGGGCCTGATGTCATCTCCTCGCCGCGGCCGAGTCGTGAGTCTCGGTGTTCATATCGTTGACGTTCTAGGGCGGCCCGTTAGTCACATTCCGGCCGGGCAGGGCCGTCAGTTGCTCGACGAGATCCGGATCACCGCCGCGGGCACAGCGGCGGGTACAAGCGTCGACCTGGCGAAACTGGGTGCGGAGGTCATCGCCATGGGAGCCGTCGGCGACGATTCCCTCGCCGACTTCCTGATCGCGGTGCTCGGCCGGCACGGCGTCGAGACGCGCTTGCTGGCCAGGAAGCAGGGGGTACAGACGTCGGCGACGATCCTGCCGATCCGCGCCAACGGCGAGCGTCCCGCGCTCCACATGCCCGGAGCGACGCCGATGCTGACCGAGTCGGACATCGATCTCCCCACGATCGCGACCGCCGACGTGCTGCACGTTGGCGGTCCTGACGTGCTCGGTCCGTTCTCCGGCAAGCCTCTCCGCCGAGTCCTCGAATTCGCGCGCAACGCGGGCGTGACAACGACGATGGACGTTCTCTCTTGTCGCGATGCGACGCCCTGGGTCCAGCTGAAGCCGCTGCTCGCGCACACTCAGTACTTCATGCCCAACGACGATCAGCTCGCGGCGCTGACCGGAATCACCGATCTGACCGAGGCAGCCCGCGCGGTGCTCACGCTCGGGCCCGAGGCGGTCCTGGTGAGCCGGGGAGCGCAAGGCTGCGCGCTCATCACTCCGCATCAGCGCATCGACCTGCCTGCGTTCCCGGCTCAGGTGATTGACACAACCGGATGCGGCGACGCGTGTTCCGCCGGATTCATCACCGGCCTGCTGCGGGGATGGTCGATCAGGGATGCCGCCTGGCTCGCCATGGCCGCAGCATCCCTGGTCGTCAGCGGTCTCGGATCCGATGCCGGCATCGTCGACTTTGACGGCACGGTCGAGGTCCTGCGTCAGCGCGCACCAGCCGAGATCGTGCTCAGAGTCCGCCACCCAGCGAAGGAGGGAATATCGTGATCGTCGAACGGCTGAGGGAACTCGGGTACGACTACGAGCCAGCAGCCCTGGAGATGCTGACCTTTCATACCGCCGCCCGGATCGGGAATCTGGTCTTCACCTCCGGACAGATCCCCTCGCTCAACGGCACGCAGATCAAGGGCAAGGTAGGTGCGGACATCGACCTGGCCACCGCAAGGAAGGCAGCCGAGATATGCGCCTTCAACTGTCTGCGCGCTATCGGGGCGGTAGCAGACATTGAACAGGTCGAGCGAATCGTCAAGGTCCTCGGAATGGTTAACGTCGCAGACGGATTCGATGCCACCGCGAGCGTCATCAACGGGTGCAGCGAGTTTCTTACCAAGGTATTTGATGACGACGGCTACCATGCCAGATCGGCAGTCGGCGTCGTCCTTCCGAACCAGTGGGCCGTAGAAGTCGAGATGGTGGTAGCGCTGAAGTGAGCGCGGGAGCGGGCTGACGTGCGCGGCGCGCCCCGAGGGCCGGAGTCAGCCGGGCCGGCCCAGCAGGCGCATCAGGTGGCTGGCTTGCTTCCTGGTGCGGCACTATTGGCGACGCCAGCCGGCGAACCTGCGGCTGAGAAGCCGTAGCGGGGAGGCCTGCCGACGGATGGCCCGACCAGCCCGCTGCGGCCAGCACACAACCGCGAGCGCGACACCCAGCCCGGCAATCCGGCTGCTATCCGAGACGCTGCCGGTTCCGCCCCGGCTAGGGTCGGCGCATGGTCGACCTGGAGGCGGGCTGGCAGACCGAGCGCCTGGACCTTGAGCCGCTGATCGCTGAGCACGCGGCTGAGCTGGCACCTGCGCTGGACGACCTCAGCTTGCATGAGTTCACCGGCGGCACGCCGCTCAGCGCCAGCGCCCTGACCACTCGCTACCGGCACCTGGCTACCCGCCGCTCCCCGGACGGCGAGCAGCTGTGGGGCAACTGGGCGCTGCGCTCGCGAGAAACCGGAACGGCCGTCGGCACCGTGCAGGCGACGCTGCCAACCCGCGGCCCCGGCGCCGGTCAGGCGGAAATCGCCTGGGTCGTGGCCACCGCAGCGCAGAGCCACGGCTACGCCAAGGAAGCGGCGCGCAGCCTGGCCGATCGCCTCTGCGAATCAGGATGGTCCGTCGCGGCCTACATTCATCCCCGCCACGTCGCCTCGCAGCACGTCGCCCGCGCGGCACGGATGGTACCCACCGATGCCACCCGCGACGGCGAGCAGCGCTGGATCCGGGCACCAGCAGCGTCGGCGCCGTAAGCCATCCAAGGCAGGCAGCGCGGCTCGGTCATCTGGGTGACCGGCTGGACGACGGGGCAGCCGCGACCTGGCAGGCGAGGTCGACTGCTGGCATCCAGCGATCGTCGTGCGCGCCCGATTCCGCCGGCTCGTCCCGGGTCAGCAGCCACCCGGTCACCAGCAGGAAGATCAGGGCGCTGAGCGAGCCGTCGAGGGCAGCCCTGGGCGCGGCGAGCCGGAAACCATCGCACGAAACCTGCGCATAGACCCAGGCCTGCCATTCCAGCTCTGCCCGGTCGAGATCGGCCGGCGTCAGGACCGCGTCACCGGCAAGCAGGCCTCGTGCCGGCGGAGCCCGTACCGGCGGAGGTCGTACGAGCGGAGCTCGCGCGTGAAGGCTCGCGGGGGCGACGGTCCATCCTGTCGATCTCGGGCGCGGGCCGGACTAGTGTTCGTTGCCGGTGGACAATTCGGTTCTGCAGGCTTTCGCGAAGGTGAGGCGACTATGGATGCCGTCGTACCGCCGGGCGGCCCGGTTCAGCTCGGCTCAGTTCGGCTCCCGCCTGGCGCGCAGATAACAAACTGGCGCGAAGAGCCTTTGCTCTGGGCGACCTCCGCGCCCGTTGCCGGCGCGGGACTGACCTGGCTTGAGCTTCGTGACCTGCACGAGCAGACCGGCCCGGTGCCGATCTTGCTCGCGTACCTGCACGGCGGGGCCGAAGGCCGTCCCTGGGACAGCGGCGAGCAGGCCGGCCGCGCGGCCGACGTGCTCGCGCCGCCGTCACGGTCAGGTGCGCCGTAACGCGCGTTTGGCCGCAGGTGCTCGACACATCGTCCACATGACGGCTTCACCGAGCCTGAACACGGGCGTGGTCGGTTAGAGGGTCTTCTTCGTGCCTGCGCAAATCCCGGCCTCCGCGCTCTTCGTGCTGATCGGCGGCGAGCCTCGCACCCAACGGCTGCCCGACGCGATCCAGCTCGAGCGCGGTTATATCCTGACCGGCCGCGAGGTCGCACGGGACGGAACCGATGCGTCGCGCTGGCCCCTCGATCGCCCACCTCTGTCGCTCGAGACCTCCATGCCTGGCGTCTTCGCCGCCGGAGACGCCCGCCACCGCTCGATCAAGAGGGTTGCCTCGGCCGTCGGTGACGGCGCGACCGCGGTCCGCCTCGCGCATGAGTACCTCGCCGACGAACACACTGGCGATCTCTCTCTTGCCGACATCACGGCTCACCCGGGCTAGCGCGGTCAAGTTCGCCATCGCGGTAAGCCCGACGCCTTCGCAGCAGCCTCTTCTCAGACTGGCCCGTGTCGGTGACCCGCAGCGCGGCAGCCGGACCTGAGGTCCAGGTTTCGATGACAACGCGGCCTCCTGGCGGTGTGAACTTCAGCGGGTTGGTGAGCAAGTTAGCGGCAAGCTGGTGCAGCCGCCCGGCGTCGGCCAGCACAGCTGCCTGGTGCAGGCGCTGCTCCAAGGTCAGGCTGGCCGTATCAAACCGCACCGTCAGGCTGTCCGCAGCCCTGGCAGCGATATCGGCCAGGTCACAGTGGCTCCGGGCCAGGTGCAGGGCGGCAGCATCCGCCGAGGCGAGACTCTGCAGGTCATCGAGCACTCGGCCCAGCCTGAGTACCTCATCGTGCAGGACAGCGAGCTGGTCGGGGGCGGGCTCTTCCATATGATCGATCAATGCCTCGGTCTCTGCCTGCAGGACCGCGACCGGAGTGCGCAGCTCATGCGTAACCTCGGCGACCAGGGCGGGGCGCGTCTGCTCCTGGCGGTCCATGATATCGACCAGCTGTGCCGGTGCCGCGTCCGGATCACCGCTCCGTTCGCGGGCTGGTAACTGGGCCAGCGCATCGCCGTCGCGAGACGCGGGCCCCTTCGCCGGGGTGGCCGGAACCGGGCTGTGAGCCACCCAGCGGCCGGCGGGAGGGGCATCCGCCGGTGGGTGAGTGCGAGGCGACGGCTCGGCGAACGGCATCCGAGACCGTCGCACCAGGTCAAGCGCCTAGTCGAGCGCCGGAATGTTCAGGTGCGGTGTAGTCCGCGTGAAAACCTGATGGCAGCCCGCCTGCCCTTGCTCAAGGGGCAATCGCGATGGCCCATGGTGCCTTGCCGACCCTGATCGGCTTGCCGGGCTTGTTGGTGGCTGTCTCAGCCACAACAGGCCAATCACGCGCTGACTTCGCGCAACGCGCAAATCATACTTTGCGGAAAAGGCACCAGTTGTCAACTAGTCAATTCTGCGGCTGCGGCCAGCGATACGAAGCGGTGACGCATCGACCCGATGCCCTCGATCCGGCTTTCCAGGACGTCCCCGTCGGTCAGCCACACGGGCGGCGTCCGGCCGAGTCCGACCCCCGGCGGCGTGCCCGTGAAAATGACGTCGCCGGGCAGCAGCCGGACGGACTGCGAAAGCTTGGCGATCAGCACCGGCACCGAGAAGATCATCTGGCTGGTCCGGCCTGATTGCATCTGATTGCCGTTGATCGCGCAGGTCAGCTCGAGATCACCGGGGTCCGGCAACTCATCTGGGGTAACGAGCCACGGCCCGATCGGCCCGAAGCCGGGAAGGGACTTCCCCAGACTGAATTGCGGCGGCGTGGCAGCCATCTGCAACCGACGCTCGGAGATGTCCTGGCCAATGCAGAAGCCCGCCACATAGGAGAGCGCGTCTTCGGCTGAAACCTGTTTCGCATCTCGCCCGATAACCGCGACGAGTTCTACCTCCCAGTCGGTTTGCCCGTCAGCCGGCAGGCCGATGTCGCCATAGGGTCCAGTGATGCAGCTGACGAACTTCGTGAAGACCGGCGGCTCGGCCCCGGGAACGTCGTATCCCGACTCCGCTGCGTGCTCGCGGTAGTTCAGTCCGATGGCGAGCACCTGCCTGGGCACTGGGGCCGGCGGGCCGAGCGTTGCTAGATCGACCGGAACCCCGCCGGTCGTGGTCACCGCGCTTGCCCACGCAGCGAACTGAGGCCAGTCGTCGTAGACAGCCTGAGGGTCGGGACCGAACCGCCCCGCACTCGCGCCTTCGACGTCCAGTGCCGTCTCATGACCCGGCTCGCCGTGAATGACCACGAGCCGACCGGCCAGGTTTCCTACGCGCACTTTGCTCCTCAGTTGTCAGGCGGCGCCCTCGACAGGCGGAGATGAGGTCGTCAGGCGAGCGCGACGAAGTCAATCTCCACCAGGATGCCGGGCAACGTCGACCCGACTGTCGTGCGCACCGGGTAGGGCTGCGGCATCAGCTGCCGATACGCCGCGTCGAACTCAGCGAACGTGCCCAGGTCGGCGAGGTGGACCGTCGCCTTGACCACGTCCTGCAGACCACGGCCGCGGAGGCGGAGGATCTCGGTGAGGTTGGCGATGACTCTGGCCGTCTGCTCGGCGACCGTGCTGCCGATGACCTCGCCGGTCACCGGATCTAGCGGACCCATCCCGGCAGTAAACAGCAATTCGCCAGCGACGACGCCGTGCGAGTAGGCGCCGCGCGCCTCCGGCGCGCCCGCCGCTGTTAGATGCTCCATGACAACTCCTTAGACTCCGCACGATTGAACCGCTGACTCAGC
>Ga0307374_10004257_pt1 | contig 23886 bp, 23 predicted proteins | sample OX3MG_FD_202532 | JGI IMG/M metagenome (GOLD analysis project Ga0307374, IMG submission 202532) | Soil microbial communities from Risofladan, Vaasa, Finland - OX-3 | ecosystem: Environmental > Terrestrial > Soil > Coastal area > Acid sulfate soil | place: Finland: Risofladan, Vaasa | collected... | reverse complement strand
CCCCGAGGGAGATCGCGGTGGCCTGGAGGCGGGTCTGGGGGATCCTCAGCTGCACCGTAGAAAGTGTGGCGGTGGTGATGTGCACCGGTGGGTTTCTGGGTACCGGGTGGCGCACCACGCGCGGGTGGCGCAACCGGTGGGTGCGCACGACGACCATGCGGCAGACCCGCACGCGCACCGTAGCGGTCGTATGGGGGTGGACGACCCCGCCCTCTAAGGGGGCGGGGTGTGTGCTGAGCACGCGGTGCTCGGTGACGATCCGGCAGACCCGCTTGGTGTGCGGGCGCGTGGCACCAAGCGCATGTGCGCTCACCACACCCACCAAAACACCAACGATGATGATCGCGCCGACAAGGCGCGCGTGGGTGCGCGTGGGGTGTGGGAGTGCTCGGGGCATCGGCAAGACGGGCCACAGCCCGTCTTGCTGGAATCGACCCCAAACACGGACGACTTAACGACGCGGCAGGTGCTGAAATCGAAAGGTTGCGGCGTGGCGGCCGGCCGCCAGGCGGTGTCAGCCGCGTGCCATCTCGGCGAGGGTCGTCACCGTGCGCCAGTTGCGCGTCGTCGCCGCGACCAGTAGGCGCCGCTCGAAGAATTCGTTGGTCAGCACCGTGCGGCCGTATCCGGTCGGGCACCAGACGTAGATCTCGAGATCCGTGACATGAAACTCGTCGCCGACGCGGGCCGCCGCATCGAGCCGCTCGAGCGTCTCCGCGGACCGTGGCTCGGCGAGAAACGTGACGTGCAGTGGGCTGGTGTCTCCACGGTCCGCAAACGGGTTCGTCGCGATCACCCGCTCCAGCTCGGCGGGCGTCCGCAGGACGACCGTGACGTCGTGGCCGACCGTGGCGTCGATCGCCGCGCGGATCTCGTGGGCAATGGCGTCACGGTCGTCGCGGCCGGAGCCGAACAGCACATTCCCGCTTTGGATGTAGGTGACCACATCCGTGTGGCCGAGCGACGCGACCAGGTCGCGCAGCTGCTGCATCGGCAGGGTCCGGCCGCCGACATTGACCCCCCGCAGCAATGCGACGAACCGACACTGCGCGTCCGTGCGCGCGCCTCCCAAAGGGGTGCCGGCCGCACGCCCCATGCTCACGCGCCAGGCGGTTTCTGGCCCGGATCGTGCTCCTGGTCCGCCCGATACTTGCGGAACACGTCCATCAGGTCCTGCTGGGCCGAGGGCGACAATGCCTCGGGCTCGAGCTTGCCGAGCGTCGCAACCATCGTGCGGATCTGCGCGAAATGCGCGCTGCAGTGCGGGCAGCCGCGCAGGTGGCGTTCATAGCTGCGCCGCTGGCGCCACGAGAGCGCACCCTCGAGATAACCGGTGGCGAGCTCGACGGCATCACGACAGGCCAGATCCGCATACAGCAGCGGCACCGCTAGTCCTCTCCCTCGAGCAGCGCCTCAATACTACGGCGCAGGCCCGCCCGCCCACGATGGAGCAGGACGCGCTGATTTGCGGGTGTGATCTCAAGCATCGTGCAGACCTCGTCAGAGCTGAGTTGCTCGATGTCGCGAAGCGTTACGACCAGGCGCTGCGCGGGTGGGAGCCCGTCGAGCGCCTCATCGAGCCTGGCGAGCATCGGCGCGTGGGCGAGCCGCTCCTCGATTTCCTCGGTGAACGGCACCGGAGGCTGCGCCCAGCTGCCGTCCGGCGCGAACCGGGCCGGATCTTCCGCGCGGGCGTCGTCGGTGTGGTCGAACGGGACCGTCCGGCGCTCGCGGCCCGCAATCGAGCGCGCCTGGTTGATCAAGATCGCGTAGAGCCAGGTCTTCAGCGACGATCGCCCTTCAAACCGATCGAGGCCGCGCAGCAGACCGACCCAGGTCTCTTGGACGACTTCCTCGGCGAGGCCGCGCGTCGGAACGATGGTCCGCGCAATGCGGACCATCGCGGCGTGATGCGCGGTGATCAGCGCCTCGAAAGCCCGCTCGTCACCCCGCCGGAGGCGTGCAATCAGCTCGGCGTCGTTCACTGTGGCGGCATCGTACCGGACGGTCACCGACCTCCCGACGGCTCCGGGTGGGCGACTGTAACGCGGGGGCCACACCGTGCACTACGCGTCGAGCCCAGCACCCAATAAGGAGTTCCCATGAGCCACGCCCTCCGCGCCGTCGCCGGAGCCGCAGTCGCCGCGGTCGCAATCGCCACGCCCGCGGTGGCCGCCCACGGCGACGCCCACTGGCGCAGCGACGCCGCCGTCTTTGTCCAGACCGATAGCACCTCCGGCAACCGGGTCTTGGCCTACCATCGTGGTGCCAACGGCCAGCTGACCTACGTCGCCAGTTATGCGACCGGCGGCAACGGTGCGACCGCCCAGGGGGCCAGCGCCGACCCGCTCGCCTCCCAACATTCGCTCGTGACCACCGACAACGGGCACGTCCTCCTGGCCGTCAACGCCGGCAGCAACACGGTGTCGGTGTTCCGCGTCGACGGAACGCGGCTCCGGCTCCGTCAGACGATTGCGAGCGACGGCGCCTTCCCGGCTAGCATCGCGGCGCACGGCAACCTCGTGTACGTCCTGAACGCGGGTGGCGCTGGCAACGTCGCGGGCTTCAGACTGCGTCACGGGCGCCTTAACGAGCTTGGCGGGTCGTCGCGCACGCTTAACCTCGGCAATACCTCGCCGCCGAACTTCCTCGCATCCCCGGGTCAGGTCGGGTTCTCCCCCGACGGCACGCAGCTGATCGTGACCACAAAGGCCAGCACGAACAGCATCGACGTCTTCGCGGTCGGACGCCATGGGCGCCTGAGCGCGGCGCCGACGTCCGACGCCTCGGCGACGCCGGTGCCCTTCGCATTCGCGTGGGGCCCGAACGACAACCTGGTCGTCGCCGAGGCGGGGACCAGCACCGTCTCGACGTACACGCTCGACCCGGCCGGCACGACCACGCTGCTCGGCTCGGCGCCAGACGGGCAGGGCGCGCTGTGCTGGATCACCGAAGCGCGCGGGTACTTCTACGTGTCGAACGCCGGCAGCGCGAACGTGAGCGCGTATACGCTCGACGGCGCCGGACGGCCCGTGCTGGTCGGCATCGCCGGCACGACCCAAGCCGGTACGACCGACTCGGCCGCGGCCGCCCATGGACGCTTCCTGTACGTCGAGAACGGCGGCGCGGGATCGGTGTCGGAATTCGCCGTCCAAGGATCCGGACAGCTGACCAACATCGGCACCGTGTCGGGCCTACCGACCGGAATCGAAGGCATCGCGACCGTCGACTAGGCACCCCCCGCGCGGCGACCGGCCGGGTGTCGGCACCAGGTCCAGGCCCCGACGGGCCTGGTGCCGGGGCCCGGATCGGGATTAGGCGGTGAGCCGGATCTCCAGGTCGACGATGGCCCGCGAGATCTGATCCTCGAGGCGGCGGAACAGGGCCGCAAGCTCGTCGGGATTCCCGTTGCGGGCCGTATCCTCGGCGGCGGCGGCCGTCTGGGCCGCGTCTTGGGCCCCGAACAGGCCGCAGGTTGATTTGAGGACGTGGGCGGCGTCGGCGACCGCACGTGGGTCGTCGCGGTCCAAACCGATGCGCATCGCTTCAAGCCGGCGGGGCGTCTCCGTCTTCCAGGTCCGGAACAGGCGGACCGTTGCCTCCTGGCCGATCTGCTCGAGCAGGGTGGTGATCCCGGGCTCGTCGTCGTCGGACGCCAGCGACGTCCTGAGCTCGTCCGGCGCGGCGCGGCGTGCCGGCAGCCACCGGACCAGCGCCCGATGGAGGTCGTCGGTGGTCATCGGCTTACCGATATGGTCGTCCATCCCGGCGGCCAGGCACGCCTCGCGATCCTCCGGGCGGTTGTCGGCAGTCAGGGCGATGATCGGTGTGTGCACCCCGAGCTTGGTCTCGCGATCGCGGATCCGGCGGGTTGCCTCAAAGCCGTCCATCTCGGGCATCCGGAAATCCATGAGGACGACCGCGTACGCGCCGCGACGCAGCGCCTCGAGCGCCTCCGCGCCCGAGGCGACCGCGTGACAGGACACGCCGAGCTGCGCGAGCTGACGCTGGGCCAACGAGCGGTTGACGTCATTGTCCTCGACAAGGAGCACCTGCGGCAGCTGCGTGACACCCGCGAGTCGGTCCACCCGAGGCACGTGTGCCGCGCGCACGGGCGCCCGTGCCGCCGCCGCCGCGCGCACGCGAGGGACCGGCGCGCCGATCACCTCTAGCACCGTCTCGGCGAGGCGATCGGATCGGGAGTGCGATCGACGACGGGCCATCGCTCCCAAGGGCCGCAGCAACGCCCGCCGCCACGATCAGCACCGGCCCGTCGGCAACGGTCCAACGCCCTTCGATGACTGCCAGGTCATGCCCGGCGGACATCGTTCGCTCCGCCTGGAGTAGCGGAATGATCTCGGCACCGAGCCCCCGCAATGCGTCCGCGAACGCATCGGCGCCAATCCCCGGGCGCAGATCGAGCGCCAGCCTGAGTCCCCGCAGCGGACGCTCGGTCACGGTCTCGAGCTCGGCCGGCACCGCGTCGAACGGGCGGTGGACGGTCAGCGTGGTCCCTCGCCCGGGTGCGCTGGCGCAGGCGATCGTGCCGCCCATCGCCTGCACCAGACGCAAACTGATCGCCAGGCCGAGCCCCGTGCCCGCGTGACTGTGTGCGCGGCCGCTGTCGACCTGGGTGAACGGCTGAAAGATCTCGTTCTGCTTGTCCTGGGGGATGCCCGCGCCCGTGTCGGCGACCTCGCACCGCACGACCGGACCGTTCTGATCCTCGCCGTCGAGGGCGATCCGCAGCACGACGTCCCCGCCGTCGGTGAACTTGACGGCGTTGCCCACGAGGTTTATGAGGACCTGGCGGACGCGTCCTGGGTCGCCGCGCACCAGCCCTGGGACGTCGGGGTCAACCCAGGTGACGAGCCGCAGCGCCTTGCGTCGGGCCTCGGGTCCGAGCAGGTCGGCGACCCCTTCCGCGATGGCCCGCAGCGAGAAGCTCTCGGTCGCGAGTTGCACGTTGCCCGCCTCGAGCTTCGAGAAGTCCAGCACACCGTCGATGATCTCGAGCAGGCCGTGGGCGGAGTCATGCATGACCCTCACGAGCTCGCGCTGGTCGGTGTCGAGTTCGGACTGACGCAGCAGGTCAAGCGTGCCGATAACGCCATACATCGGGGTACGGACTTCGTGGCTCATCGTGGCCAGGAACTCGGATTTCAGCTCGGCGGCGCGCACGGCCTCGTCGCGTGCAGCGGCCAGTTCGCGCTCTGCGCGCTTGCGCGCGGTGATGTCGCGCATGAAGGCGGTAAATAGCACCGGCGATTCGTCTTCCATCGCCGAGATCGCGAGCTCGATCGGGAACTCGTGGCCATCGGCATGCAGCGCCAGGAGCTCACGCCGGGAGCCGATCAGCGTCGACTTCCCACCGGCCAACACGCGCGCCAGGCCACGCGCATGGGCCGCACGCATGCGCTCAGGCACGATCAGGTCACCGAGCTGACGACCGATTGCCTCCGCCCGCGAGAATCCGAATATCGCCTCGGCTGCGGGGTTGAATTCGGCGACCCGGCCGGCGGCATCCATCCAGATCACCGCGTCGAGCGCGGTATCGATCGTGGCCGCATTGCGGGCCTGGCTGATCCGCAGCCGCTCTTCAAGGCGCACCCGTTCGGTGACCTCGCGGTACTGCCACAGCGAACCGGTGTCGCCGCCGCCGAGGTCGATCGGCACGAAATCCCGTTCGAATACGCGGCCGTCGGCGAAGCGGACGACGTCAGACAGTGCGGTCTCACGCGCGGCCATGCGCATCCCGATGAGAGTGACGAAGCCCTCCGGATCCGCAGCGAGCTGCTTGGAGTGCTCGGCCGCTTCAGCGGAGTCGGCACCCAGCAGATGCTCGGGGTGGGCGTCCAGCGCGAAGATGCGGCAGAACTCCTCGTTGACGTGCGCAATCCGCCGATCGGCGTCCTCCACAAGCACGCCGGATTGCAATTGGGCCATCGGTGAGGCGAGCCGGGCGTGGGACTGCTCGGCGGCGCGGCGTGCGTCGTGCTCGCGGAGCTGGGCGGCGTTCATCGCCCGCATCAGCAGGGCCAGACGGGCGAAGACCAAGGCCGTCAGCGCGACCGACGTGCCGGCCAACACGAGGGCGGCGGAGTCGCCGAGACGATGCTGGGACGCGTACCGGACAAAGGCCACCGGGGTCACCAGTAGCGCGACCCCCAGGATGACCAGAAAGGCCGCGGGCGAGTGGCGCGCCAGATCAGAGCGCTGACCGGCGGGCAACGGCGGCGCGCTGGCGGCCGCGGCGATCGCTCCGGCGATGAGGACCCCCGACGCCAGCCACAGCACGTCGTACCAGTTGCCGATCGCGTAGGACGCCGAGTGCGTGGCGTAGATGATGTCGGCCAGCAGCAGCGCCACCGCTCCGGCCAGGAACAGCGTCGTGGCGCCGGTGCGCCCCGACGGATCGACGAGGCCGCGGACGACGAGGGCGATCAGTAGGGCGTCGCCGACGGTGTAGGCGAACAGGATCAGGGTGCCAAGCGTGGAGTTCGCATCCGGGCCGACCATCACCCACTGCAGCGATGCGGCCACGACCACCACGATCGCGGTCTCGAGCGCCGTCGTGGCCGTGAACCGAAGTCCCGAGCGCGTGATGAAGGCGGCGGCGCCGGCGGTGATGAGCGGATAGCCGAGGAGGTACGCCCCGTCAGCGGGCGACGGGAACGAGGTGGCCTGCCCGCTGATCAGCTGGGCGCCGTTGAACAGGCCGTCGACGACGGCAAACGCTGTCAGGCCGGCGGTGACCCACAGCGCGCCGGCGCGCTGGCCGACCGGCAATCGCCGCGCGCACCACAGCGCAGCCAGGGCCGAGTACGCCTCGATGGCCACGTACCAGAACAGCTGTGCGCGGGTCGGCAGCGCGAAGTAGATCGCGACCGTGACCGCGCCCACGCCGACCACGACAACGGCGGACGGATGGATGCGCGTTCGGAACGCTGCAGGCTTGGCGATTATCGACTGGCGGTGGCCCCTCGGGCCAGGCGAAGTCTCAGGACGGCGCGGCGACGGCAGCCCGCTCGGCGCAACGCACACGACCGAACTCCGCGACCGGAACCGTGATCTGCTCCAGGTATCGGACAATTGCGAGCTCCCGATAAGCACCGCGGTCATCCGTCAGGTCCGCACCGAGCGCGTCGGCGAGCGCGAGTGCGGCAATGGCCGCGGCGGTGGCGGTCGTCACGGCGACGCCGCCCGGAAACCGTGGGCTGATCTTGAGGAGCCGCGGGTCTGCAGGCATCACTTACCCGGGTGGATCGCCGCACGGGCTTCGCGCACTCGGCGATCGCCGATCAGTCCGCACACCCGGTCGGCCTTCCGCCACCGTTGACTGGCTCGAGGCGATCTCGCCCGAATCAACCGCGCGTCCGACGCAGCTCAGCGTCCGCGTCGACGCGCGTACGGACAGGCGACCCGCGCTTGGACAGGTTGCCATGCCCCATGCGGAACCCGTACCCCAGAACGGTGCACGGGTAGCGCGCATGGCGGGGGTCGTCGTCCAGCTTTCGGCGAAGATTGGACAGGTGCACGTCGATTACGTGGTCGTCGCCAAACCAGTCGTTGCCCCAGACCCGGTCCAGCAGTTGATCGCGGCGCAGGGTGATGCGCGGGCGTTCCGAGAGCGCGTCCAGGACGTCGTATTCGATCCGCGACAGCTCGATCTCCTGACCATCCAGCCACACTCTGCGGCCCAACGGGTCGATCCGAAGCGCCCCGAAGACGCGCTCGGCTTGTGTGGCTCCGACGCCGCCGCCCCGCACGCGCCGCAGCATCGCCTTGATCCGCGTGACCAGCTCGCTCGGGAAAAACGGCTTGACCAAGTAGTCATCGGCGCCGACCGACAGCCCGATCACCCGGTCGATCTCGGAGTCCCGTGCGGTCAGCATCAGCACGTAGGCATCCGAGAAGGTGCGCAGCTGGCGGCAGACTTCAATCCCGTCGAGCACCGGCAGCGTGATGTCGAGCACCACGACGTCGGGTCGAAACGTCCGGGCCGCATCAAGTCCTGCCTGGCCGTCACGGGCGACCTCCACCGCGAATCCCTCCGGGGTCAACGAGGAAACGACGAGGTCGACGAACTCCTGGGTGTCCTCGATGACGAGGATGCGGGTGCCGCGCTCGGATCCGGATGCCATGTCTCGATTATGCCAGCACGCCCGCGAAATCCCTCAACGCGCCTGGACATGGGCATGAGCGAGAACGCGCGGATCCGCTCCCGATCCCCCTCCGGTTGCCGCCCCGCCTCGGATAACCTGCCAGCGCGCAGCCTGCCGGCCACCCCCGTGCGCCCAGCGTTGCCGTCATCGAAAGTCCCCGACAGACATGTTTCTCGCACTCCGAGAGGTGGGCCGCGCCAAGGCGCGCTTTGGACTGCTCATGGCAGCCATCGCGCTCCTGGTGTTCCTGATCCTCACCCAACAGGCCCTGCAGACGGGTCTGATCACATCGTTCATCGGTGCACTCCAGCGCCAATCCGCGCCGGTGTTGGTGTACTCGGTGGACGGCGAGCGCACACTACAGGGCAGCGTCATCACGACCGATCTTGAGGCCGGGATCGCGCGCGTTCCCGGAGTGGCAGAGATCGGGAAGATCGGCCAGAACACGTTCACGGTCTCGGTGAACGGGCGATCCCAATCCGACGCGGCCCTGATTGGCTACGCGACGCCGTCGCTCGGTGCGCCCGCACCGCTGAGTGCCGGTCGATTGCCCGACGCTCCGGGCGAGGCCGTCGGCAGTGCCGCTGACTTTTCAATCGGCGACCGCGTGCGGATCGTCGGCGGTCGGCCGGGCCCCGAGCTCACCGTCGTCGGCCTTGCCCGCAATGCGCAGATCCAGGTCACCCCTACCATGTTTGTCTCCTGGTCTGACTACGTGGCCGCCTCACGGGCCGCCAACCCGGACGCCAAGGCCATCCTGCCGAGCGTCATCGGCGTCCGGCCGACGCCGGGGCTGAGCGACGGTGCAGTGGCGACCCGGATCAACGAAGCCCTCCCGCAAGCGGATGCGTTGCCCAAGGCACAGGCCGCGGCCGACACCCCGGGGGTCGCCGCGGTGCAGGGCTCATTCCAGGTGATCTTTCTCCTGTTCGCGCTGGTCGTCCCGCTCGTGACGGGATTGTTCTTTCTCATCATCACTCTGCAGAAGTCGCGTGCCCTGACACTCCTGCGCGCGATCGGGGCGCCCGCGGGCGTCCTGGTGCGGGCGCTGCTCGTCCAGGTGCTGATCATCCTCGGCGGCGGGATCATCATCGGCACCTTGCTCTACGCCCCGGTGTCCCAACTGAAGATCGGGTCGCTGTCGCTGCGGTTCGACCCGGCCGCTGTGCTCACGTGGGCGGCGCTGCTGCTCGTGCTTGGCGTCATCAGCGCGTTTGCCGCCGTGCAACGTGTGCTCAGGATCGACCCGGTCGAGGCGACGACCGGCGAGGGGGGTCGATGAAGCTGGCGCTCCGCGAACTGCAGCGCCGTCCGGGACGATTCGTCGTCGCGACGGTCATCCTCACCCTCATCGCCCTGCTGCTGATGTTCCTAGGCGGGTTGCTCGACGGACTGGTCGCCAGTAGTACGGGGGCGCTACGGGCCCAGACCGGCCAGTTCATCGTCTATTCCTCGACATCCCGCAACGCGCTGGTGCGCAGCCGTATCGAACCGGCGACCCACGCCCAGGTCGCCGCTGTGGCGGGACCGGGCAACACGGGCGGGCTCGGCAGCGTGCAGCTCGGATCACGGATCCCCGGCCACGGCCCGCGCGACCTCGTGCCGATCGTGCTGTTCGGCTATGAGCTGGCCCCGCGCGGGCTGCCGCACATGCCACCTGGACCGGATGAGGTCTATGCCGACACGACCCTCAAGGCCCAGAATGTCTCGGTTGGCACGGTCATCGAACTCGGGCCGGCCAGATCCCGGGTGCGGGTCATCGGATTCGTGAGCGACTCGCAGTATCTCGGCCAGGCGACGCTGTGGGGGTCGCTTGCGACCTGGCGCGGCGTGCTGACGGAAAACCGCCCGGGCGAGCGCGTCGCTGACGGTGTCGTCCAGGCGATCATCGTTCGACACGACGCGGCCCATGCGACGACCCCCGCTGGCATCGACGCGGCGACCGGCGGCGCCACCACCACGCTCACGACCGACCAGGCCATCAACGCCCTGCCGGGTGTCGCCCAGCAACAGAGCGTGTTCGACCAGATCATCGGCGTCACGGTCGTGATCGCAATCGTCGTGGTGGCGCTGTTCTTTGCGCTGATCACCATCGAGCGGACCGCGCTTTACGGGGTCCTGAAGGCGTTGGGGGCGAGCTCGACGACGCTGTTTTGGGGCGTGCTCCTGCAGGCGCTCATCGTGACGCTCATCGCCTCGGCGATCGGCATCGTCGCGTCGCTCATCCTCGCCGCGATCATCCCGCCCGGGTCGATACCGTTCATCGCAACGCCGCTCCGACTCGCTACAAGCGTCGCCTACCTCGTCATCGCCGCGGTGATCGGCTGCGCGTTCTCGCTGCGCCGCGTCCTCAAGGTCGATCCGGCCGCGGCGATCGGCGGCGGCCAATGACAGCCGCCGCCCGCCCGACCCATGCGCCGTATAGGACCTCCCCTCAATCGCGGAGACCGCAATGCCAGTGACCCAAACCGCCGTCGCGTTGTCGATGCACGGCATCCGTAGGACGTTCCGCGTCGCCGACGACGAGGTCGTCGCGCTCGACGGCGTCGACCTGACCGTTGGTTCCGACGAGATTCTCGCGCTGGTCGGACCCTCCGGATCGGGTAAGACGACGCTGTGCTCGATCGCAGGCGGGCTGCTCGCACCGACCTCCGGGTCGGTCGTGGTCGGCGGCCAGGATATCTCCGATTACACCTCGCGCCAGCTGACCGACTTCCGCCGCAACGCGGTCGGGTTCGTCTTCCAGACGGTCAACCTGGTGCCCTTCCTGACGGCGCGCGAGAACCTGCTGGTCGTCGACGAGATCGGCCCGCGGACGGGTGCACGGGGGCGCGCACGGGCCGACCAACTGCTGGAGGAACTCGGCCTCGCCGATCGCGCCAAAAACATGCCCGCCCAATTGTCGGGCGGGCAGCGCCAACGGGTGGCGATCGGCCGCGCGCTGATGAACGAGCCGTCGCTGGTCTTGTTCGACGAGCCGACCTCGGCGCTTGATACCGAGCTCGGGGACCAAGTCGTGCATCTCATTCGCGAGGAGATGAAGTCGCGCGGCAAGGCCGCGATCATCGTGACTCACGACGACCGCATCACCCATTATGCGGACCGCATCGTGCGGATCGTCGACGGCCGGATCACCCACGAGGGGGCGTCGGCACCGCCGGACCGGTGATCGGGCCGCCGATCGCGTTTGACGATCGTGTGCGCTGCCGACTGGCCAGAGACCTCGAGCACCCCGTCGCTTACCCGATCGGTTCTGGGCGGATGCCGCCGATCGGGACGTCCGTCAGACGGGCCATCTCGCCATCGAAGGTGACAAGATCCTCGCGGGCAAAGTCCGCGACGTGCGCGTGCCCCGACGGCCCGGCGCCAGTGGACGATCCCAACCGGCGCGGCGGCGCACGTTACCGCGTCGTGCCGTCGCGCTCGACGATCATCGCGATCCCCTGGCCGCCGCCGATGCACAGCGAGGCCAGGCCGAACCGCACCTCGCGGCGCTGCATCTCATACAGCAGGGTGGTCAGCACGCGCGCCCCGGAGGCACCGACCGGATGCCCAAGCGCGATCGCGCCGCCGTTGACGTTGGTGATCTCCGGATCGAGCCCGAGCGTCCGGATCACGCCGAGGCTCTGCGCCGCGAATGCCTCGTTGAGCTCAATCAGCTCGATATCGGCGAGTTCGAGCCCGGCCTTGGCGAGCGCGAGCGGAATCGCCTTGACCGGCCCCATGCCCATGATGCGCGGCGCGACGCCTGCCGTCGCCCAGCTGCGGATGACCGCGAGCGGCGCGATCCCGGCGGCCGACGCCGCATCCCGGCTCATCACGACCACGGCGGCGGCCCCGTCGTTGATACCCGACGCGTTGCCCGCGGTCACCGTGCCCGCCGGATCGAAGGCGGGCCGCAACCCGGCGAGCAAATCCGCGGTCGTAGCCGGACGCGGATGCTCGTCGACGCTCACAGGTACGGGGTCGCCACGGCGCCGCGGCACCGCGACCGGCACGATCTCGGCGGAAAATCGATCCTCGGCAATCGCCCGCCCTGCGCGTTCCTGTGAGCGCGCGGCAAACGCGTCCTGATCGACTCGGGTGATCGCCAGATCGGCCGCGATGTTCTCGGCGGTGATTCCCATGTGCACGTCGGTCATCGCACACGACAGGCCGTCGCGCAGGATCGAATCGTAGAGCTGACCATGCCCGAGGCGGTACCCGTGACGGGCCTGCTCGAGCAGGTATGGTGACCGCGTCATGTTCTCGGTGCCGCCCGCGACGACGACCTGTGCGTCCCCGAGTTGCACCTGCTGGGCGGCGATCGCCACCGCCCGCAATCCCGACCCGCACAGCTGGTTGACGGCGGTCGCGGGAACCTTGTCTCCAAGCCCGGCACGCAGCGCGGCCTGGCGCACCACGTTCTGCCCGAGCCCGGCCGACAGGACATTGCCGAGAATGACGTCGTCGACGGCATCTGTCGGCACGCCGGCGCGCGCGCGGGCTTCGTCAATGACGATCGCCCCGAGTTCGACGGCGGGCACGGAGGCGAATGCCCCGTTGAACGATCCGATCGGCGTCCGGACCGCACTGGCGATCACCGCCTCGCGCATCGACACTCCTGTCTCGCGCCGCTCGCGATGGGCGCCGTCGCCGTGCCGATCCTCACCCGCACGACACGGGTGCCCTGAGCGCCGTGGGCCGCCGCTCGGCGATGTTCAGGCCGTAAAGCTCTTTCCGCACCCGCATGAGGCACTGGCGTTCGGATTCTTGATGACGAACCCGGCTCCCTGGAAGCTCTCCTCGTAATCCACTTGGGCCCCGAGCAGGTAGGGCACGCTGAACCGATCGACGATCACGGTCGCGCCCGCGTCCTCGATCACTTCGTCGCCGTCCGTCGGCGCCCCGAGTGAGAGCGCGTACTCGAAACCGGAGCAGCCTCCCGGAATTACCTGGAGCCGTAGGCCGGCACCCGGGCCTTCATCGGCGACCAGTTCCTTGAGATGCTCCGCGGCTGACGAGGTGAGTGTCACCATGAGCGCTTCCGTCCTTTTGCTCGTACTGCGACAAGTGTGATTCTGGCAGGCTCGCGGGCGTCACGCAAACTCATTACCCGGTGAACCATGCGTTCTGCCCGGACGCACCGATTGCACACGCATCATTGATTACGTGGCGTCGGCGATTTCCCGCAGCGAGGCGATCAGGCCGACCGCGTCCGGCTCGAGCGCGCGCACGATCAGCGTCCCGACGCCCGCCTCGCGCAGCGCCCCGATGCGCTCGGCGATCGCGTCCGGCGGCCCGCAGAGGGTCAGCGCGCGCAGCATGTCCTCGGGGATCGTCTGGGCGGCCTTGGTTCGACTGCCGGACAGATAGAGATCCTGGATCGCGGCGGCGGCGTCCGGCCAGCCGAGCCGGGCGACCACCTCGGTGTAAAAGTTGGCTCCGCGCGCACCCATCCCGCCCACGTAGCGGGCGATCTCGGGACGCATCGCGTCGCGCAGTGGCGCGACCTGCGTCTCATCTCCGATTGCACACGCCATGGTCACGGTGATCTGGAGGGCCCCGAGCGCGGGCACGCGTGCCGCCCGCCCGCGCTCGAGTGACGCACCCCAAACGGCGTCGAGCCGCTCCGGGACGAAAAACAACGGGTACCACCCGTCGGCAACCTCGGCGGCGAGCTCGACCATCCCGGGGCGCATCACGGCAAGGTGGATGGGGATCGCCCCGATCCCGCCCGGGGCGAGCAGCCGCAGCGGGCGCCCCAGGCCGGTGCCCTCGCCGTCACGAAGCGGCACGCGGACCGCCCGTCCGTCGTACTCGGACATCCCGCCACCCCACAGCAACCGGCAGATCTCGATCGTGTCGCGCAGCCGCGCGCGCGGTTGTGCGAACGCGACACCGTGAAAGCCCTCGATGACCTGCGGTCCAGAGGTTCCGAGTCCGAGCTCGAAGCGTCCGCCCGACAGCACCGCCAGCCCGGCCGCGGTCTGGGCAATCAGCGACGGTGTGCGTGTGTGCACGGGCAGCACGCCCGCGGCGATGGACATCCGCGAGGTCCGGGCCGCGAGGAAGCCGAGCAGGCTCGGGGCGTCGTAGCCCCACACCTCGGAGACCCACGCGACGTCGAGCCCCACGTCCTCGAGCGCGAGGAGCTCATCGACCTGTGCAAGCGGTGCGCGCGTGTAGTCGATCGCCATCCCGAGGCGCATCACGTCGCGCTCGGGATCGGCCGGGGGTCCGCCGTCTGGGGCCCGGCGGCCACTACTGCACGAGCCCGGGCAGGTACTCGGCGGGATAGCGATCACCGGCCGCGCTGCCGCGCGGCGCGATCGCGTCGATCTCTGCCAGATCCTGCGCGCTCAGCCGCACGTCCGCCGCGCCGGCGCTGTCGACCACGTGCGCTGGCTTCCTGGCGCCGACGAGCGGGACGACGTCGTCGCCCTGCGCACACAGCCATGCGAGCGCCAACTGCGCAAGGGTGATGTCCTTGGCCGCCGCGACCCGCGCGAGGGCGCCCACGATCGCGAAGTTCGCCTCGAGGTCGGCACCCTGAAACCGCGGCACGGCTCGGCGCCAGTCGCCGTGCTCCAGGTCCTCCGGACGTCGGATCCGACCGCCCAGCAGGCCTCGTGAGAGCGGACTGTAGGCGACAAAGCCAACCCCGAGTTCGCGTACCGTCGGCAGGATCTCGTGTTCCACCTCGCGCGTCAACAGCGACCACTCGCTCTGCAGCGCGGTGATCGGGTGCACCGCGTGAGCACGGCGGATGGTCGCCGCGCTGGCCTCGGAGATGCCCAGGTACCGCACCAGCCCGTCACGGACGGCCTGTGCCATCGGATCCCAGGTCTCCTCGATCGGACGATCGATCGGCACGCGGTGCAGGTACCACAGGTCGAGGTAGTCCACCCCGAGACGACGGAGGCTGCCCTCGATCGAGCTCCGGACGACCTCAGGCCACGGACGGTCGCTGTGGGCGTACTGCCGGAAGTTGAACTTGGTTGCCAACAGCACCTCGTCGCGGTACCCGGCGATCGCGCGCCCGACCATACGTTCGTTGTCGCCGTTGCCGTAGACCTCGGCGGTGTCAATGTGGGCGATGCCACGCTCGCGCACGCGCGCGAGGGTCGCGAACGCCTCGCGCTCGTCGATCGCGCCGTAGATCCCGGTCAGCGCCATCGCGCCAAACGCGATCGTCGACGACGAGGGACCTGATGCCCCCAACCGGCGATGTTCCATGTGCTCGCTCGCTCCACGTCCGGGGGCCATGCGCGCCTGGCGCGCCCACCCGGTCATCCTGCCAGGCATTCGCGGTGCGCCGCCCACCGCACCCGATCGTGCCGGGCGCCGGTCGCGCCTGCGGCTCGTGCCAATCGGCGCGAGTAGGATCCGGGTAGCAACCCAAGCTCGAACCCGGAAGGCACGCCCATGATCACCCTGTTGCAGTTGCGCAAGTGCCCCTGGTCCGCGGCGGTCCGCCAGACCCTCGCAAACGTCGACCAGGACTACGGCGTTGTCCAGGTGCCGTACGACCGCAGCCTGCGCCATCAGGTCGTCGAGCTGACCGGCCAGGACAAGACGCCCGTGCTGATCGACGGGGACACCGTCATCTGGGAATCGCGACGGATCGTCGCCTACCTGTACGAGACCTATGGCGATCGGCGCCAGCACGAGCGGGCGCAGGAAATCCGCCAAGAGCTCCGCACGCCCATCGTCACTTCCTAACGATCGGAGACCAGACCGATGCCCGAGCGATACGCCAAGGTGGATCCCAGCACGCTGCAGGAGCGCGAGCGCAAGGGCGGAGGCGCGGCCTCCCGCGATCTCGGCGGGGCCCTCGGCGCCGAGAACATCACCGCACGCGTCTGGCGCTTCGGGCCTGGTCACGAGATGGCCTATCACCGCCATCGCGTCCAGGAGGAGTTCTACCAACTCGTCTCGGGCGGTCCGCAGGAGGTCCTGATCGAGGGTGAACCGGTCGTCGTCAACGACGGCGAGTGGCTGCGCCTGCCCACAGCCACCAACCGCAAGATCCAGAACCACACCGATCGCGAGGCGACCTGGCTGGCGATCGGCGCACCTCCCGGGGAGGGCATCACGGACGGGATGCGCATCGACATCGCGACCGGCCAGGAGATCCCCCGCTAGGCGTGGCGACCCCACACATGCGCAGGCCGACGATGGGCCATCGTCCTGCGCGGGGTCCTGGATCGCCGTCTGTACCATCGCCGGCACCGTACGCGCCCGCCGATGCGGCGCGACGGCGTCTGCGAGACCCGATGTCCAGTTTCCCGTCATCCACCGCCCGTCTACGGGCCCGCCTAGACACGCCGGCGGTGCTGTGGGTGCTTGCGGGCCTGACCACGATCGTCGCGGTGGTGCTCGTGGCGGTGGCCACGCGCCAGGGCTCGGCGGTCTCGCCGGATTCGGCGACCTACGTCTCCGGTGCCCGGAACCTCGCCGCCGGGAACGGGTACTCCGACTTTCAGCTGATCGCGATCACGGATTGGCCGCCTGGGCTGTCGGTCACGCTGGTGGCCCTGCATGCGGCGGGCATCGGCGCCCTAACCGCGGCGCGCTGGCTCAACATCGCCGCCCTCGGTGCGGTGGTGCTCCTCACGTTCGCGCTCGGGCGCCGCTATCTGCGCCGCGGCTGGCTGGCGCTGGTCGCCGCGATGGTCGCCGGTTTCGCGCCGGCGATGCTCGGGGTGTTCAGCTTCATCTGGAGCGAGCCGGTGTTCTGCGCGATCACGCTGGGCGTGTTGCTGATCCTGGAACGGATCGCCGCGGACCCGCGCGCATCCTGGTGGCTGATCGCCGCCGCCGGAGTGCTCGCCGGCACCGGGTTTTCCTACCGGTACGCGGGGATGACGCTGATCGTTGTCGTGGTGATCGCGGTCGCCGTGGGCGCGTGGGGTACCGGGGCCGGGCGCGTCGGCCTGCGGAGTACCGGCGCACTGGCGGCGAGCCTTGTCCTGCCGCTTGTGGTCGTCGCGAGCAATCTGCGCCACGGATCGCTCACAGGCCAACGCGTGCCGTCGACCGAGACGCTGCATGGCGTGCTTGTCAGCTCCGAGCAGTTCCTGGTCGGCTGGCTGCTTGCCGGACACCATCCTGGCCGCGCGCTGGGTACGGTCCTTGTGCTCGCGGTGATCCTGGGGACCGGATGCGGCGTTGCTCTGCGTCTTGGTCAGGTCGGGACGCGATCCGTGGCGGGGCGCGCTTTGGTGCCATTGGTGGTCTTCGTCGCCGGGTACGCGCTGTACATCCTCGCCACCGAATTCCAGACCTCCATCGACCCCCCCGACGACCGGATCTGCTCGCCGATGCTGGCACCGGCGGCAATCCTGATCGTGATCGCCATCGACGCGGTCCTGGATCGCTGTCCGGCGCGCGCTGCCCGGACGCTCACCGCCGCGGTTGGCGCCGTGTTGGGCATCTGGATCGCGGCCATGTTGATCGCCTCCGTCACCCATGCCCGCGCGGACGGGCGCGCCGGCGTCCGGTTCACCGCCGACGGGTACACGATCGGCCGGTGGACGGACTCCGCATTCATGCGGGCCGTCGGCGCGCTGCCGGCCGGAAGCGAGCTGTTTTCCAACCAACCTGGCGGGGTCTATCTGGCCACGGGGCGGCAGCCCATCACGTATGCGGGTCAGCCCACGGCCTACCCGCTCATCCCCGAGGCACAACAGGCCACGACGCTCATTGCAACGATCGCCGCCGCTCGCGGGCCGGTCTATGTCGTGTGGACGCTTCCGAACCATCGCCCGCACCTGGTCACCCCTGTGGATCTCACCGCGCGCGGCGTGCGGCTTGAGCCGATCCTGGCGACCCCCCGTGGCACGATCTATCGCGTCGCCGGCAGCGGCGGCTGACGGCCCGGCGGCGGCCGGCGCGCTCACCAGTCCGCGCCGGCCGCCTGCTCGGGAGCGACGCCGAAGTTCGAGCGGACATTGGCGACCATCTTCTGGAACTCGCCCGCGTTGCGCAACGCGTAGTCCTCGGCGTTGTTGTTGAAGACGACCACGACGTCTTCAACACGCTTGCTCATCTGGACCACCGGCGCGACGAACTCGTCGAGTTCCTCCGGCGCATAGCGATAGTTGAACCGCTCAGCCACGGAGCGCGACCCGTGCCAGGTGTCGGCGTTGCGGCCGTGCAGACGCAGATAACCGAGCTCCGGACAGGTGATCTCGACCAACGGCGGCATGGCCGACATCGCCTCGGTGCGGGGGGCGTCGACGCAGACGTACGCCGCACCCCGGTCGGCGAGCATCGCCATCGTCGCCTCCCGGGCGGGACCGGTGACCCACGAACGGTGGCGGAACTCCACCGCCACGCGCACGGGCGCAAACCGGTTGATGATCCGCGCGATCTCGGCCCGCTGTGCATCGCCGCAGGCCAGCGATGGGGGCAGTTGCAGCAGGATCGCCTCCAGCTTGGCGCCCATCGGCCCCAACGCCTCCAGGAGCGTGTCGATCGCCGCGTCACGCAACTCGCGCGACGGACGGACGATGTGTCCGCGCGCATCCGCGGCAAACGGCAGCGTCCGCAGTGGTCCCGGCAGGCGCGATGGATCGCTGCGATGCCCGGAGATCACCTGGTGGGCCTTGACCACGAACCGGAACCGGTCCGGCGTGCGCTCGGTCCAATTCTCGACCGTCCGCAGCGACGGCAGCGCATAGAACGTCGCGTTGACCTCGACCAGGGGGAAGTGGTCGGCGTAGTACCGCAGCCGGGCGGCGGCGTCGTATTTGACCTCGGGCGGATACCACCCGGCCTTGATGAACTCGGGGTCGGTCCAGGAGGCGGTGCCGACGTAGATCGCCATCAGGACCCCGCCACCGGGTGCGTCCGGGGCCGCCGTGGGGCTGTCGCGTGCAGATACATGCCGACAGCGAGCTTAGCGCCGGTCTCGCCGCAGCGGGGTCAGGTGCGGGGTTCCGGCTCCTGGTCGGCCACGAGCGCGGCGGGATCCCGTTCGACCAGACGCTCGAGTGCCGCCACGGTCTCCGGGCAGAACTGGGTACCCGACTGGCTGCGGATCTCGCGCACGGCGTCACGGAACGGTACTGCGATCCGGTACGGGCGATCGTGGATCATGCAGTCGAGCGCGTTGGCCACGCCGATGATGCGGCTCTCAACGGGGATCTGCTCGCCGGCCAGCCCGTTGGGATACCCGGTGCCGTCGAAGCGTTCGTGATGGAACCGGACGAACGTCCGCACGTCGCCGAGATTCGCGCCCGAGAGCATCCGGTACGCGATCTCGGGATGCTGGCGCATCTCGTCCCATTCATGGGGCTCCAACGGTCCGGGCCGGCTGATGAGCTCGTCGCTGACGCCGATCTTGCCCACATCGTGCAGAAGCCCCGCCAGGCGTACCTCTTCGATGCGGTCGACCGACAGGCCGAGTTCCTGGGCGAGCATGGCCCCGACGTGCGCCACGTTCTGCGCGTGCCCGCGCGTGGTCGGATGCCGATCGTCCACCGCAGCCGCCACACCGACAATCGTCGCCAGCAGCGATTCGCTCGCCTGCTGGTCACGCAGGTCCTGATCGTCAATCATGGCCGCGACCTCGCGGTCGAACAGGAACGTCCGGTCGCCGCCGTGGCGCCGCGCGAGCGCGAGCGCAGCGCGCGCAAAGCGCGCCAACTGATCGGCATTGCCGGCCTGGTCGGGGAAGCTTGCAACACCCACCGAGAGCGCCACGCCGGCGGGGACCAGCCCGGCGGTCCCGCAATCCCTGCGGACGCGCTCGGCGATCCGGAACGCGTCGAGACCCGCCGAGGCGGGCAGAATGAGCGCCATCTCGTCATCGGCGATACGACAGCCGACGTCGGTCGCCCGCAGACCCGAGACGATGTGGTCGACAAGGTTCCCGAGAAACGTGTTGGTGAACTCCGTCCCGGTTTCCCGGCGCAGGTCGCTCAGACCGTCGACACCCAACACGACCAGCGAGAGCGACTCACGGCTGCGGATCGCGCGGTGGGTCTCCTGTTCGAGGCGCGTGGCGAAATAGCGGTCGTTGAAAAAGCGCGTCACGGGGTCGACGGTGGCCAGCGCGGCGATCCGGCCGCGCATCGCCGCCGCGCCGAGCGTGGCGGTCGCGTGGTCGACCAGACTTTGCAGCGCGTCGAGGTCGTCGGCGTCCAGACCGCCGACATGATCGGTGACGATCGCAAGAATGTAGGAGTGGTCGTCTTCACCCCGGACGACGACCAGGCCGATCCCGACGACCCCGAGCTCACGCAGCGGGGATGCCACCGGCAGCGCACCGGCCCACGGCCGACCCTCGACGCACAGCCGCGAAAGTTCGCTGGCGACCAGCCCGGCAAGGGTCTGCTCGGCGACCGGATCGAGCCCGGTGCCGGCGATGATGCGCCCGTGCTCGGACGCCCCGGAGACCAGGATCGCGCCAACGCCACTGACGAGCATGCAGCTCGCATCGACCAGGCGTCCAAGGCCGCGATCGGCCACGTCAAGATCGCGGATCGAACGCACCGCCCGTGAGAGTCGCCGGGCGCGTCCGCGCTGTTCGACCGCGCGTCGTCCAAGCCGTTCGGTGGCGAGCGCCTGGGCCAGCTGCGCGCTCAAGATGTTGAGCATCGGCAGCGGTTCCGCATCGATGGTGTCGCCCCACAGGCTGATGGCCCCAAGCTGGGCGCCCGCGGCCATCAGGCAGGTCACCTGACGGCTGGCGTCCGACGGCTGTTCCCCGATCCGGGCGGCCGATTCCGGCGCGCCGACGTCGTTGAGGCGCACCACTTCGCCGCCCGCGGCCCCACAGAGCTCGCACGCCGCCTCGAGCGCAATCTCGCACAGCCGTTGGGGGTTGCGTTCATTGACCATGAGGTCGATGGCCTGCGCCAGGCGGACCGTCGCCACGTCGTCCTCGTGTTGCCGCGCCCCGGTAATCACACGGCCTCCTCGCCGTTGGTGCTTGCCTGTACCCATCGGCACAGGCCCGCACCAACTCAAGGGTCGTGCACCCCGGGGGATGCCCGTGCCGGGCATCCCCCGGGGTGCACCGGCTCAGGCCGGCAGCGCGGGCATCTGGGCGAGCTCGGCCGTCGCGTGGTCGAGCTCGTCCTGGGAGAACTCCGAGTCGATCATCTCGCCGGACAGGTACTGCTGGTAGGCGGACATATCGAAGTTGCCGTGACCGCACAGGTTGAACAGGATCGTCTTGGAGACGCCTTCCTCGCGGGCCCGCTCGACCTCATCGACCACCCCGCGGATCGCGTGGGACGCCTCCGGCGCCGGAATGATGCCCTCGGCGCGGCCGAAGACCACGGCCTGCTCGAAGCAGTCAAGCTGGCGATAGGCCCGGGCCTCGACCATCCCCGTGTGGACCAGATGCGACACCAACGGCGCCATCCCGTGGTAGCGCAGTCCCCCGGAATGGATCGGCGGCGGGACAAATGAGTGCCCGAGTGAGTGCATCGGCAACATGGGCGTCATTCCCGCCGTGTCGCCGAAATCGTAGCCGTAGACCCCGCGCGTCAGGCTCGGGCAGGACGCCGGTTCGGCAGCGACGACCCTGATGTCCGCACCGGCGAACTTCTGCGCCAGGAACGGGAATGCGAGGCCTGAGAAATTCGAGCCGCCACCGACGCACCCGACCACGACGTCCGGCTGCGCGCCCGCCATCTGCATTTGCTCGACGGCCTCCTGTCCGACCACGGTCTGGTGCAGCAAGACGTGATTGAGGACGCTTCCGAGCGCGTAATTGGTGTCCTCGCGGGTGGCGGCGTCCTCGACGGCCTCCGAGATGGCAATGCCCAGGCTGCCGGTCGAGTCAGGGTGCTCGGCGAGGATCGCCCGGCCCGCGTTGGTCTCCGTCGAGGGGCTCGCCACGCATTCGCCGCCCCACGTCTCGATCATCACGCGGCGGTATGGCTTGCTGTCGTAGCTCACGCGCACCATGTACACCTTGCACTCGAGCCCAAACAGTTCACACGCCAACGCCAGCGACGAGCCCCATTGACCCGCCCCGGTCTCGGTCGCAAGGCGCCGCACGCCGGCCTGCGCGTTGTAGTAGGCCTGCGGGACCGAGGTGTTGGGTTTGTGGGAGCCGGCGGGGCTGACGCCCTCATACTTGTAGAAGATCTTGCAGTCGGTACCGAGCGCTCGCTCAAAGCCCACCGCGCGGTGCAGCGGGGTGGGCCGCCAGAGGGCATAGATCTCCCGGACCGGATCGGGAATGGTGATCCAACGCGCTTGGCTGACCTCTTGAAGGATGAGCTCCATCGGGAAGATGGCGGTCATCATCTCGGGCTGCAACGGGCTCCCGTCCGGAGCCAGCGGCGGCGGCATCGGCGTGGGCAGATCCGCGGCGATGTTGTACCAGCGCTTCGGGATCTTGTCTTCGGTCAGCAGGTAGCGATGCTGCGGCATGCGGTCCCCTCTCGGCCTTCGGCGACGATGGGCTGAGTGTATCCCCCGCCAGCCGGCGGCCCGCGCCGGCGAGCCCGGTGTCAGTCGCCGAGTTGCCGCAGCTCCCGATTGAGCCGTTCGACCTCGTCTTGACTGGGGGTGACCTCGGGCGCCGCGGCCGTCCGGCTGCGGCGGATCCAGGCCCGGGCGACCAGCGGAATGGCCACGAGGCCGGCGGCGATCAGTGCGGCCGGAACGAGCCACACGATCAGATCGAAACCCGATTTGGGTGGCGTGGCCAGGATGTCGCGACCGAACTGCTGCACCAGTGACTGTTGGATCTGGCCGGAGGTCCAGCCGGCGGCGGCCTTCTCCTCGATATAGGCCTTGATCCGCACGGCCGACGGGGCGTTGGAGACATTGAGCGGCACCTCACAGGTCGGGCATTTGAGCTGCTGCTCCAGCGACAGGATATCGACGCTGGCCACCGCCGGCGCCGCCGCGGTGGCGAGGATCAGCGCCGCGCACAGCGCGGCCAGCAGACGGCGGACCACGGGTCTCAGGACCGCTCAGCGATCACGGTGTCAAGCACGGACACGAAGCTGTTGACGTTCCCGGTCGATCCGGACGCCGACAGCGGGCCGCGGAGCGCGGCGGCGATGCGGCCCTGACGATCGATGATGAAGCTCTCCGGAACCCCCGTCGTCCCATAGGGACCCTCGATGTTGCCTTCACCGTCGCGAACGGTCGGGAACGTCAACCCGTACTGGTGGTGGAAGCCCAGTGCGTCACCGGTGAGGTCCTTGACGTCCACGCCCAGGACGTAGACCCCCTGCTGGCGGTACCGGTCCCAAATCGATTGCAGGATCGGGGCCTCGTCGGTGCACGGCACGCACCACGATGCCCAGATGTTGAGCACGACCGGGTGCCCATGCAACTGGGTGAGCGTCAGGTTCTGACCCGTCGCCGGCAGCCCTGGGGTGCTGGTGAGTACCGGCAGCGTGAACGCGGGGGCCGGCACGCGCTCGCCCTTGGCGATCGAGCCATCGATCGAGTTGTTGACGTTGTGGTTGATCAGCCCAACGATCAGCAGCGCGCCGATCGCGGCGATCACGAGGCCGCACACCGCGGCGATCGTGATCTGACGACGGTCCCAACCACGGCGATGGGTCGGGGGCTTGCCAGGGTCGTCGGAGCTCACGTGCGTAAGCGTAGCGCCGCAACGGCGCGACAGACGTCCATCCCGGCGCGCACCGACGCTGCCCGCACCCACCGGGCGCCCACTATCGACGCCCGAGCAGCTCAGCGGCGGTCGCCGCCGGGTCGCTGACGCGCATCAGCGCCTCGCCGACCAGGATGGCGT
>Ga0307374_10004256_pt1 | contig 23887 bp, 22 predicted proteins | sample OX3MG_FD_202532 | JGI IMG/M metagenome (GOLD analysis project Ga0307374, IMG submission 202532) | Soil microbial communities from Risofladan, Vaasa, Finland - OX-3 | ecosystem: Environmental > Terrestrial > Soil > Coastal area > Acid sulfate soil | place: Finland: Risofladan, Vaasa | collected... | reverse complement strand
CGTTGCCGTGGCGAACTTCCTTGCCGGGCTGAGTCAGCTCGCAGTTGCCGCCCGTGTCCGCTGCCATATCCACGATTAGCGCCCCGGATTTCATCTCTTCCACCATTGGTTTGAGCAGGATCTTCGGGGCTCCGCGTCCCGGCACACTCGCCGCGCAAACGATTGCATCGGAGACGCGCACGCTCTGCATCAGCACGTTCTGCTGCACTTTGCGTTCTTCCTCGGTCAGTTCCCGCGCGTAACCGCCTTCGCCTTCCGCTTTAATGTCGCCGGAAATGAATTTCGCGCCCAGCGATTCCACTTCTTCGCGGCTCGCCGCGCGCACATCGTATCCGGACACTTGGGCGCCGAGTCGCCGTGCCGTGGCAATTGCCTGTAAACCAGCTACACCCGCTCCGATCACCAGCACTTTTGCAGGGCGGATCGTGCCTGCCGCAGTAGTCAGCATCGGGAAAAATCGTTCCAGCCGAAAAGCCGCCAGCAGTGCTGCTTTGTAACCGGCCACCACCGCCTGCGACGATAGCGCGTCCATGCCCTGCGCCCGTGAAATTCGCGGAATCAGTTCCATTGCGAAAGAGGTCACTTTTCCGTCGCAGAGCGCCTTTATTTCTTCCCAATGCCGCTGAGCATAAACAAAAGAGAGCAACAGCGCTCCTTCGCGCATCCATTTAATTTCTGCCACGCTGGGCGGAGTCACTTTCAACACAATGTCGGCCTCGCGATAGATCTGCCCCGGATCACTGACGAGAGTTGCAAACTTCGCGTAGTCCGCGTCGGGAATCCCGCTGTTCTCGCCCGCTCCGGCTTCGACGAGCAATTTCACCCCGAGCTTTACGAGGCGTTCCGCGACTTTGGGCACCATGGCCACGCGTTTTTCTCCCGGCTGTATCTCTCGGGGAACTGCAATTGAGATTGCCATCAATCAAGCTCCTGTGACTTTGGACGCATACGCGTAATCATTTGGTGCGGATTTCTGTCCTGCTCGGACCATGCACGTGGCGACTCTGGCCTTAGCTCCGGGCCGGGAGAAGAACGGAGGGATTTCCGCTCTCGATTCAACAGGTGGTGTTCCGATGAGCGCTGCGTTGAATGGCTTCGAAAATAGCGGATGGAAGGGAAAATTCCCCTGATTTCAGTGATTGAGCTATTAGGCTGGTGCGCGTTCATTGCTGTCCGAAAGTGGGACTATCCTCCTCAGTTAAGGCCTCCCCGGGGCGCTCCTGGCGCGCGGAGAACTTACGTGCAATAACTCAAACGGATCAGGATAACAGAGCCGCGGCATTCTGGCGCTGGCGATGTAGCGAATCGCAAAACACGCCGCGTGCAATTCCAGCCGGGTCGCGCTAAGAATTTCCGAATCCAGTTCTCCTCTCGTAGCGCCGTGCGCGACGGTCCAGGCAACAGCCACTTACGCGGAGATGAGAAATAACGGATCTCCGAGCTTGCCCGTGTAGTGTGGGCGGTAGCGCTTGGTATTGTAAAGTTTGGCGACGTCGACAGTGCGCGGGCCGAGCGCAGGATCGGGCAACGGCGCATGCGCATAGCGCCCTCCGCACACGGCCGCCATTCGACCGAACACATTGTCGCCGATCAAGTCCAGCGCGAGATTCGCGAACGTGGTGGCCACCACCTGATCCACCGCGTCCGGATCGCCGCTGCGCAAATCGTACGTTAGATCGCTTACCATCGTTTCTTCACCGGTCCGCTGCCGAAAAATGTTCGCCAATGCGTGGCCGATATCCACCTTTTTACGATGCCCGTACGCATCGGCCTCGCCGAAATCCGCTGCCTTCTCCCCCGTCCATACCGCGCCTTCCGAGGCAATCACAAACGAATAGTTGCTGGGATTATTGCGCTTGTCCTCGACCAGCAAGGTTATCAGCAAATCGAGATCGAAGGGATATTCGGGAATCAGGCAGCGTGCCGAAGTCACGTAAGCGGTATAGAGCGCCGTGAATCCCGCATCGCGGCCAAAGATTCGGAAGACGCCAATGCGCTCGTGTGAGCCGAGTGTTGTCCGCTGCCGGTTTACCAGCTCCTTCGCACGGGTGATCGCCGTTGAAAAACCGACGCAATACTCTGTCCCTCTTACGTCGTTGTCCATCGTCTTGGGGATGCCAATCACGGGGAATCCCGCTCGCTGCAGCGTGGTAGCGAAGCCCAGAGTGTCATCGCCACCGATCACGATCAGGCAGCCGATACCCAGGCGCTCGAGGTTGCGGAGCACCACCGGGGTGAAATCGAAAGTCTTGCCGTCACTTGGGAGCGTCTCTAGTTCCGATTCAGGCATGTGCGCGGGCAAGTCGTCTTTCTTGGTGTGCACAGGGTTGGTGCGCGAAGTGTGCAGAACGGTGCCGCCGCTGCGGTCGATGGCGCGTGTGTTTTCGCGCGTGAGCGGGCGGACGTAGCGCGTGTCAGTTTCCTGCGAGGGATCGAGATGCGTCAAGCCCTCCCAGCCCTTGCGAATACCAATCACGGAGCGGCCCATTTCACTGCCGCGATAGACCACCGATTTGATTACCGAATTCAGTCCCGGGACGTCTCCGCCGCCTGTCAGGACCCCGATCTTGTCTGTGTCACGCACGAATCCCTCGCCAATTCAGCAACTGCAATTCGCAAGCTGTACTCTATCTTAAGCCTTCCCCGGTCACGAGTCATCGGGCTTCGCGATGATGAGTGTTAGCAGCCCCTCCCCACTTGCGCGGAGATTTAACACAATAGCGAAGCGTCGCGCGCGTAGCAATCCTCGAACTCACCTGAAAATGCCTGCAAGGTTCCACGCAATCGTTACTTGACCATCCAATCGTGATGCGGAAGGGAACGATTAAACCGCGGCTGACATCCATTCATCGTGCCGGGAAGCTGTGGCATATCCCACTTAAGTCGAAGCCGTGAGCTTCACACGCTCGTGGACGGGTCACCAAATCCTTGCTAGCCAGCCACTACGATTTCACGGCAATCGCGGCACAGATAGGAAAAACTCGTGTTCGTTTTCATCCAGAAGACTCGGCATGCGGCGCAGCCGTCTTTCGAGCGCGACTCACATTCCAGGCAGTATTCGTCCGTCGGCAGGGGAAACTCACTAAGATAGCTGTTCAACGAAACCTCGGTATGACACCGGCTGCACTCCAACATCGTCGTCATGGGAGCCACCTCAGTTTTTGGAATATCGTGCCGCAGCTTCTTCGCGTGGAGACGGAGCACGCGTTCGGCGATGTGCTCCCCGGTCAGCCCGAAGGTTTGAATCAGTTCCCACGGCTTTCCGGAAAGCCCGAAGCGATCCTCGACTCCAATCATGTCGAAAAGGAGCGGCCGCTGGAAATCATTTCGCTGGCGCAAGATGGCTCCGGCAATCAGGTTTCCGAAGCCGCCTTTTTGGTGTTCTTCCGCGGTCACCACGGCGCGCGTCTGCGCGGCGGCTGCGATTAACGCTCGCGTGTCGAGCGGCTTGATTGTGTGCATGTTGAGGACGCGTGTGTCGATGCCGAAATCTTCCTTCAATAGCCAAGCCGCGCGCATGGCCTCCGGCACCATTGGCCCGCAAGCAACGATCGTCGCGTCCTCGCTTTCACTCTGATAATCGTTCGACAGCACGGTTTCAAATGCATCGATGAATCGCGGACGTGGCCCGCGATACCGGACAACATTAGCGACTCCGAATTGATACTGCGTCTCCGCGGTTGTCACAATCGGAGTGGCCTCGCGCGCGAACCGCAGATAGACTGGCCCCTGGATTTCCAATAAACAATGACGCGTGGCCTTCTCCGTTTCGACTGAATCGCACGGGGCCTCCACGTGCATGTTGGGCAGCACGTTCATCAGCGAGATTTCTTCGAGTGCCTGGTGTGTCGCGCCATCCGGACCCACCGATATCCCGCCGTGCGCACCGGCGATCTTGACGTTGAGGTTGTTGTAGCACACCGTCGTGCGGAGCTGGTCCCATGCGCGTCCCGAGGCGAACACGCCATAGGTGCCCGTCACGGGAATATAGCCTTCCTTCGCCAGTCCGGCCGCAACGCCCATCATGTTCTGCTCGGCGATCCCCACGCTGAACACTCGCCCTTGTCTTTCGGGGTGCTTCGCAGCGAAGTCGGAGATCCGGATGGACGCTGAAATATCCGCTTGAATCGTGCAAACGCGCGCATCTTGCCCCGCCGCTTCGAGCGCTCGCCCGAATCCCATTCGCGTCGAGTCCATCTCCACCTTCATCGTGTCGCGCGCGTTCCACCAGTAATTGCGATCAGCCATGGGCACAAGCTTACGCGCGGCCTCCGCCGCCCGTTCTGCTCCTGCTCGCGCGGTTGACAGCATGCGTTCAGTACGCTCTCGCGGCACAGCAGAGGTGGCCAGTTCCGCCATTGCCTTTTCGAATTGTTCCCGGTTCGGTGCCGTCCCGTGCCACGCGGCCTGATTCTCCATGAATGAAACGCCCTTGCCCTTCACCGTATTCGCGATAATCACGGTAGGAGCACCCTTGTGCGCCGCCGCGGCGTCAAACGCGCGAAGCAGCTTGTCCATGTCGTGGCCGTCAATCTCGATTACGTTCCACCCAAAAGTCGTGTACTTCAATCCTAGCGGCTCGACGTTCATCACGTCCTTTACCCAACCATCTATCTGCAAGCCGTTCCGGTCGACAATCGCGCACAAATTGTCGAGCTTGTGATGTGCCGCCGCCATCACTGCTTCCCAGACGCTTCCTTCCTGATGTTCACCGTCGCCCATGATGCAGAATATGCGATGGTCTTCCCCTCGATGCTTCGCCGCGAAAGCGCTGCCAATGGCAATACTCAGCCCTTGCCCCAGAGAGCCGCTCGAAATTTCCACGCCGGGGAGCTTCAACCGGTTTGGGTGCCCCTCGAATTGCGAGCCCAGCTGCCTTAGCGCAACTGTATCGTCCAGCGGGAAATAGCCGGCGCGTCCCAACGCAACATACAGTGCCGGCGCCTTGTGTCCTGCCGACCAGAAGACGCGGTCCCGCTTCGGCCACGTCGGATTCGAGGGATCATGGTTCAGCACGTTCAGGTACAGAGCGGCGGCAACATCCATGACGGAAAGGGAGCTCCCCGGATGGCCGGATCCTGCCGCGTAGATATCAATCATCGCGATGGCGCGCATCTCCTGCGCGGCTGCACGAAGTTTTTCGCGATTCAAGCGGGGACCACGGTGCTCACGTCCCGATTCCATAAATGGCCTTCCGGATTGAAAACTTGCCCGAGGCTATATCCTCCAGTGGTACCTTGCTGTGACGTGCATCACGCACACCTGTGACGTCCACCCATTTCTTGTCCCCGTTCCGGCGACTGGGAGAACCTCCTCGTCGGTTGTCTATCGGAGGCTAACTACGATGGGGTGGTTTCACTAATGCGGCGAGGAGCGGCGAAACCTTGATGGCTTTTATTTCGCGGCGCATTTGTGCGGGAGTGCGCCAGCCTTTTTCCGTCAAGATACTTACGCCGGGCTGGTAGCGCGTTGTTTCGAAGTACGGATTCAAAATCGACAGGCGCCGGGGCGCCGCAGCCCAGATTTCGGAATCCAAACCGTAACGATCAGAACGAATCGCGTCAATCGCGCGAGGAAGCAGTTTCGATGTATCCGCGAGCACCCAAATGGGACGGCCGATTTGTGCCGCGTGGGCAACGAGCGCGCCTGTGCCGGCTTTGTTAATGAAGCCCGTTTCCGCGAGCGAATCCGCGCCCACCACGAGCGCGTGGGAATAAGCCGTGAACATATGCAGCGCCGCGTCCGTCGTAAGGCACGCGCCGATGCCTTTGCCGCGCCGCAGAATTTGTTGCATGGTTTTTCTGCCTTCCAAGGCCGGACGCCCCTCGGAACAGATCACCTGCCAAATCCGTGAGCGAGCCGCAACGATTGCTCGAAGGACGGTGGAGCTGTAGGAATACGTGATGATGATTTTTGGTTTGGCCTTGCCAAGCGCGAGGAGGAAATGCCGGGCGATGCCCGCGGGGCTGGTGCGCAGCGCGTAAGAAAATCGAGATAAGCTGCGCTCGAGATAGCGCGAAGGGGCGGATTCGTCGGCGGCCAGCGCAAGTTCGTTCGCAAGACGCAGCAGCGGCGCCATGGCTGGCTGGGCCGTCAGGAAAGCGTGGGCGGCGGCGAGAAGATCGTCGCGGCTGACTGTTGGTTGGCGGCGCGCCCATTGTCGCAGCGCGACGCACGCGCGAAAAGCGAGTTCCGCAGCGCCAGAAGAACGGTCACGCGCGATCGCGTCGACGGCGCGGCGCAGCCGTTGGTCCATGCGCTATACTAGCACGACCGAATCAGCCGGAAGGGAAGAGTGAAGTGACGGCGCGAATCCTGGGAATTGAATCTTCGTGCGACGAAACGGCCGCGGCCGTTGTTGCCGATGGCACGACAATTTTGTCGAGCGTAGTGGCGTCGCAGGTGGAGATTCACAGAAAATACGGCGGCGTGGTGCCGGAGCTGGCGTCGCGCGAACATCTGCGGCAGATTGTGCCCGTTGTGCGCGAAGCGTTGTCGCAGGCGGGCGTTGCGCTGAAGGACGTCGATGCCATTGGCGTTACGCAAGGCCCGGGGCTTGTGGGAGCGCTGCTCGTCGGGCTTACGTACGGCAAGGTGCTGGCGCTGGCGCTCGAAAAGCCGCTGATCGCCGTCAATCACCTCGAAGGGCACGTACACGCGGTGCTGCTCGAGGCGCGGGCCGCCGGGCGCGCGCCAAAATTGCCGGCGATGTGCCTGATCGTGTCGGGCGGACACACGCTGCTGTATCGCGTTGCAGCGAAAAATAGCGCCACGGGGAATGGCGCGTTGCAACTTTCCTATTCGCGCGTTGGCGGAACTCGTGACGACGCGGCTGGCGAAGCGTACGACAAAGTCGCGAAGATGCTTGCGCTCGGATATCCCGGCGGCCCTGTGCTCGACAAGCTGGCGATGCACGGAAACCCGCAGGCGGTTCGATTTAGCGAACCGAAGATGGACGGCAACCCATACGATTTCAGTTTCAGCGGGATCAAGACGGCTGTTCTTTATTATTTGCGGAAGCGCCCGGAATTGCAGCAGGAGATCGACGCGCGGCAGCAGGCGCTTGCGCACGGAGAAAGAAATGCGGAAGCATTGCGCGCGCTTTCGAGCGAGGTAACCCTCGACTTGGTGGCCAGCTTTCAGCACGCGGTCGTCGAAGGCCTGATCCGGCGAACTCTGGCCGCCGCGGAGCAGTTTGGCGCCGCGTCCGTGCTGGTTTCAGGAGGCGTGGCGGCAAATCGCGAATTGCGCGCGCGATTTGACGAAGAAGCGAGCAAGCGCGGGCTCGAAGTATTTTTTCCGAGCCGGGCGCTCTCGACGGACAACGCCGCGATGATTGCGGCTGCGGCGTATCCGAAACTCGTTGCGGGCGAGCGAGCGGATGCATCGCTCAACGCCATGCCCAATTTCCCGTTGGGATAAGGCAGAGGTGAAAATCGAAAGGAACTATTTCTCGAAGAGATACGCCGTGCCATCCTGCGCGACGGCGTACAGCGTGTGACCATCCTGCGTCCAGCGCAGGCTGCCGATTCCTTCCGCCCAGCATTCATCGACAATCGTATTGCGCTGCAAATCGGCGATAAAGATGCGGCCTTTCGCGGAGCTTTTCAGCCACGAATTGTAGAACGCGCAAAGGGGAAGCGACGGATGGCAGTGGCAAAGTTCGGCGGCAAACGGAAGGGAAGACATATTTCCGCTGGCCGCGTCGAGCGAATACACCTGCCCGGAGGCGCAGAATACAAGATGGCGGGCGTCGCTCAACCAGCACAAATCCGTGACGTGGCCCGTGGTATCGAATCTCCCAATCGTCTCGAGCGTGGGAGGGCGAACGAGAACGATCGAATCGTCGGACCACTCACCGTCGAACTCGAGAACTGTAGCGAGCGATTTATCGCCGGCGGAGAACGCGGTCGCGCCAAAGCCCCAGAATCTGCCGCGATCACCAGCGTCGTTTTCCGAAGAGGCGTCTACAAACGTCCCGCGATCCAGTTGCGAGAGTGGCTCAAATTCCGCCAGCGAATCGCCGGCCATCCACAGCATCAGCGTGGCATTTTCGGCCCCGTCCGAGGCGGCGACGAAATATTTTCCGCTATTTGACCAGCAAAGATGCGCGGGGAAAACGCGGAACGGCGCGAAGCGTCCGGCAAATTCGCCAGCGCGAGCGTCGAAGTAATGAAGTTCCGGCTGCCATGTTCCTGACGCGGCGATCAGCGACTGCCCGGCAGGCGCCCATGCGAACGAGGCGGGAAAATCAGGCCGCGCAACCAATGGTTCATCCGGTACTTGGATTACCGCGGGCGCGCCCCGCAATTCGAGATCGGAAATGTCGATTCGTTGGCTCAGTTCTCGAGTTGCCGCGGAATACGCCGCGACATGCCCGCGCGGCGAGATGGAAAGATGAGGGCGCGGCTCGGTGAAGACTTGTTTTATGTTCCAGCGGGAAGTTTGCGGAAATTCGCGCAGGCCGCGCAGCACCAGCGACGACGAGAGCACCGTGATGTCGCTACCCTGCTGGCGGACGATTTCACGAGCTTCGCGTCGCGCGCGCGGAGGCATCAGTGCACGCGTCCCGGCGCGAAGACTTCCAAACGCTCTTTGCAATCCGCGATGCGCTTGCAAACTTTTTCCGCCATCTCTGTCAGCAGGTCGCGCCCCTGCTCGTGCGCCTCTTCCACCTGAATTTTCAACAAATACAGATCAGAGCTCGTGAAGCGCTGAATTTCTGTCTCGATTTCGCCGAGGCGATTCTTGATCAAGCTGAGCTTGCGAATCATGCGCACAAGTTCCGCGCCCGCGCCTTCGCCTTCCACGGTCTCGGGACTCGATTCGTACGTATCCAAGATCCTCGCAAGTCGCTCTTCATCGCCGCGTTGATACGCTTCGTTTGCTTCCGCCATTAATTCCTGGCGGCGCGCTCGATCGGCTTCATTGGTGGTCAGGTCAGGATGAATGCGCTTGGCGACCTCGCGATAAGCGCGTTTTAGCTCAGGAGTGGGCGGGACATGTTGTGTTTCGGCGGATTCCTTGGCGGGAGCGGCCTGGCGTGACTCGTCTGCGCGCAAACGAGCTTCGCGGGCGGCGCGCTCGAGACGCTCGTTCCCCGGATCCTCCGCGGCCATGCGCTCGGCCACCTGCGCGCGCAATTCATCGAGCTCGGCGTAGGGCATGCCCACCAGTTTCAAATAGCGCTGCTCGATCGCGCCGAGCTCGCCGCGAAGGCTCGCAAGGCGCAGTTCGCATTCGGCAAGCTCCGCCTCAAAGCGCTCCTGCTCGCGGCGTTTGCGAGCGAGTTCGCGCTCTTCGGGCTTTATGCCTCGCGTTTTTTTTGTCGTCGCCATGGGTGCCGGCCAATGCCCCCGAGCGAGGAACGACTCGCAGGCCGCCTAAGGCCAGCTGGATGAGCTATCGAAAATAGTATGCCTAAGGTTTTTCCGGGCGCACAGAACGTCGCGGCCGGCCGTTTCCAGAACAAATAGAGGACAGGCCCGTAGGACTTTAGTACTACGAAGTGATTTTCAGCGAAACGGTTGGCGCACGCGGCGGCGTTTGCGCGTTGTCAGATGATTTTGCGCGGAGACAGCGAATTCTATACAATCGCGCGGCTATGCGCATAGCGGTCGATACAGGCGGAACGTTCACCGATTGCGTTTTCGTGCGCGCGGGTGAGCTGCGGATTTTCAAGGTACTCTCGACGCCGGAAAATCCCGCTCGCGCCATTAGCGAAGCGATGGCAAAGATTGTGAGTGAGACTGAAATGTCGCCCGGCGAAACGATCGAGCTTACTTGCGGTACTACGGTGGGCACGAATGCGCTGCTCGAGCGGCGCGGCGGGCGCGTCGCGCTGGTGACGACGGCTGGGTTTGAAGACGTGGTGGAGATCGGCAGACAAGCCAGGCCGCGGCTGTACGATTTTTTCGTCCAGCGGCCAAAAGCATTGGTGCCGCGCGAGAGGCGCTTCGGACTGCGCGGGCGGGTGAGTGCCGATGGAAGAGACATCCTCCGGCCATCGAGCTCCGAGTTGTCGCGAATCGTGCGCCTCGTGAAGAAGAGCGGCGTGGACGCGGTCGCCGTGTGTTTGCTTTTCTCCTTTGCCAATCCCACCCATGAAATGCAAATCACAAAACGATTACGCGCCGCCGGCCTTCATGTATCCGCGTCGCAGGAGATTTTTCCCGAGTTTCGCGAATACGAGCGCACCGTCACCACAATCGCGAATGCGTATTTGCTTCCCGTGATGAGCCGCTACTTGGGCGAGATCGACAGGTTGGCAAGCGGCTACGCGAAGTCGCATCCAGCCAAAGGCAGCGCGCGTGTTCGCGTGATGCAATCCAATGGTGGAATCATTTCGGCGACCACGGCGGCGCGCGAGCCCGTGCACACAATTCTTTCCGGGCCGGCAGGTGGAGTGCTGGGTGCGCAGTATGTCGCGGAACTCGCGGGCTTTCCGCGAATCATCGCGTTCGACATGGGCGGCACGTCGACGGATGTTGCCTTGATCGACGGCGCGTTGCGCACGACGAATGAATCGGAAATCGCGGGATTGCCGGTCGCCGTTCCGATGCTCGACATTCACACCGTCGGCGCGGGCGGAGGCTCGCTCGCGCGATTTGATCGCGGCGGAGCATTGCGCGTGGGACCCGAGAGCGCGGGCGCGGACCCCGGACCGATTTGCTACGGACGCGGGACGAAGCCGACCGTCACCGATGCGCACTTGATCCTCGGACGAATCGTGCCGGAGGGATTTCTCGGCGGCGATTTCCGCTTGGACCTGGAGCGGGCAGCCGAATGGATGGCTCGCGCGCGGGGAACGATGAAAACAACGGTGCAATTTGCGCAGGGAATTCTCGACGTGGTCGAGACGAATATGGAGAAAGCCATTCGCGTGATTTCCATCGAGCGCGGCCACGACCCGCAAGACTACACGTTGGTCGCATTCGGCGGCGCGGGAGGCTTGCACGCCTGCGGACTTGCAGCGGCGCTCGAAATGCCTCGCGTGCTCACCCCGAAATTCCCGGGAGGACTTTCCGCACTGGGGATTTTGCGCGCGGACGTAGTGAAGGATTTCTCGAAGACAATTCTGCTGCCCGTGCAATCCGGGCGGGTTGCAAGTATCGTGCTGGGCCGCGAGTTCGCTCAAATCGAGAAACAGGCTGTGGCGGCGATGCGCCAAGAGGGTTTTGAGAGCCGCGCGATGAGGATCGAGCGCATCCTCGACATGCGTTACATCGGCCAGGCGTATGAGTTGAGCGTTACGGCGACTGCGGATTTTGTGCGCAGCTTCCATGGCGCGCACGAGAAGCGATATGGATACGCGGACGCCAAGCGGCCAGTCGAAATTGTGAACGTGCGCGCGAGAGCCATTGGATTAACTCCCAAGCCGGCGTTGCCAAGGCTTCCATCCGTGGGAGCCGATGCCTCGGCTGCCGTGATGCAGCAACGCGACATATTTTTCAGCGGCCGCGCCACGAAAACGAAAATCTACGACAGGGCAAAATTGCACGCGGGAAACCGCTTCCGTGGTCCAGCGATTGTGGCCGAGTACAGCGCAACGACAGTTGTGCTGCCGGAGTGGAACGTTCGAGTAGACGCGTATGGGAACTTGCTGATGGAGCGCGGCCGATGAGATTTGATCCCGTGCGCCTGGAAATCTTCAAGAACCTGTTTCATTCCGTCGCGGAGGAAATGGGCGGAGTGCTGCGTCGGTCCGCTTTTTCGCCAAATATCAAAGAGCGGCGGGACTATTCCTGCGCGGTGTTCGATCGCGCGGGCGACGTGCTCGCGATGGGCGATCACATGCCGGTGCATCTCGGGTCGATGCCGGCATCTGTGGATGCAGCGATTCGCACGATCAATTTGAAGCCCGGCGACGTGGCACTGCTGAACGATCCATACGCGGGCGGAACGCATTTGCCGGATTTGACCATGGTGATGCCTGTGTACCTGCCGCGCGAAAAGACGCCCATGTTCTACGTCGCGAATCGCGCGCATCACGCGGACGTCGGCGGCGCGCAGGCCGGCTCGATGGGATTGTCGCGCGAAATCTTTCAAGAGGGCATTCGCATTCCTCCGGTAAAGATTTTCGAAAACGGCGGCATCGTCCAAGACGTGTTGCGCCTGCTGCTGGCGAATGTGCGGACTCCCGAAGAACGCGAAGGTGATTTGACGGCGCAGCTCGCGGCGTGTCGCGTCGGCGAAAGGCGGCTCATTGAGATTACGGGGAAGTATGGGAAGCAGGAAACTGGCGTTTACGGACGCCACCTGCTGGAATATTCCGCGAAAATGATGCGCGCGACGCTGCGCCAAATTCCAAATGGCACTTATCGCGGCGAGGATTTTCTCGACAATGACGGCGTCACGGACGAGCCAATCGCAATTCGCGTCGCGATTCGTATTCGCGGCGAACGCGTGGAAGTGGATTTCACCGGTTCGTCGCCAGAATGTGCCGGGAGCGTCAACGCCGTAAAGGCCATCGCGGACTCGGCCGTGTTTTACGTTTTTCGATGCCTGGTCGATGACCAGGTGCCCGCTACGTCGGGTCTGCTGCGCCCGATAAAGATCATCGCGCCAGAGGGTACCATCGTGAATGCACGGCCTCCGGCAGCTGTCGCCGGAGGCAACGTGGAAGCGTCGCAGCGCATTGTCGACACGCTGTTGCGTGCCCTGGCGCGAGCCCTTCCCGAAAGAATCCCCGCGGCGAGCCAGGGCACCATGAACAATTTGACTTTCGGCGGTCGCGACACGCGGCCCGGCCGCGGCAACGCGCCCTTTGCGTACTACGAGACAATCGCCGGAGGCATGGGCGCACGGCCGGGACTCGACGGCGAGAGCGGCATTCACACGCACATGACTAATTCACTCAATACGCCGGTCGAAGTATTCGAACATGCCTACCCGGTGCGCGTGAAGCGTTACGGCATCCGGTACGGCTCGGGCGGAGCGGGGAAGTTTCGCGGCGGCGATGGAATCATCCGCGAGGTGGAATTGCTGGTGCCGATGCAGGTGGGCATGCTGTCGGATCGCCGCAAGTTTGGACCCTACGGCCTTGCAGGCGGCAAGCCGGGCGCTACAGGGAAAAACGAAGTGGTCATTGCCGGGCGGCGACAGACCGTGCCCGCAAAGGGCAGCTTCTACGCTCCGGCTGGAGCCGTGGTACGCGTGGAAAGTCCCGGTGGCGGCGGCTGGGGAAAGCCGCCGAAGCGCCGGAGGTAATGTTCACCCTTGCTCCCTGGAAGCGGGAGTTTCGTCGTCAATTCGGAAAAAGCGGCGAGGCTAATTCTCTAACTTTTCAAGTGCTTCGGGCATCTGCAAACGGGCCTTGGCCAACGCACGCACCAGGTTCGTTTCCATCGACTGCTCGGTGGTATTGCGAACCGTTGCGAGCTCGGTGACCAATAAATGCTTGGCGCGTTCGAGCATTTTCTTCTCGCGGAAGGAAAGTGGCTTGGTCCGGCTGAGGGAAACCAAACCTTTGAGGACTGCGGCGACTTCCATCAGCGAACCGGTGCGCATGCGCTCCGAGTTTTCCTTGAAGCGATGCTTCCAGTCGTGATGAGAGGCGGAGCGGCCTTTTTCGAGATAGGTGATAACGTCACCGGCCTCGTTCGAGCGAATCACGGGACGCAGACCGACGCTCATGATGTTGGTTTGCGGAACCATGACTTTGAGCCCACTGGAAACGATTTTCAGCATGTAGTAACGTTCGGAGCGGCCATTGAGGTAGCCGAAGCTGATTTGCTCGATGATGCCTACACCGTGGTTCGGATAAACAACCTTCTCTCCCAGTTTGAATTCCATACAGGATGCACCCTCCCCAGAAGCTACACTAAAAGAGTAGGCTTGCGTAGGGTGAAGGTCAAGAGAATCTAAGGGGAAACCCTGACTTTTTTGCGGGATTCAGCGCCCCATTTAGTGCCAAAGTCAAGATACAAATCCTGTAAAATGGCCGCTTATGCTCCTTTTAGCCGTCGATACGTCCTCGCCACAGGGAGGTTTGGCTGTCCTGCGTGACGCTCATCTGGCGGGAGTGATTTCCACTTCTGTCGACGAAGCCTATTCCACGCGCTTTTTCCGCCAGCTCGATTTCCTGCTCGAGGAACTGCACTTACCCATGCACCAGTTCGATGTTTTCGCTGTCGCCGCCGGACCGGGATCGTTCAGCGGCCTTCGCGTCGGCCTCGCCGCGGTGAAGGGCTGGGCGGAGGTTTTCGACAAGCCCATTGTCGGCGTCAGCGGACTGGAGGCCGTGGCCGCACAAGCCAACTGCGATGCGGAATTAATCGCCACCGTCATGGATGCGCGTCGCTCGCAAATCTATGCCACGCTTTTCCGCCGTGAAGGCGCGCGGCTCGTCAGCGAAACCGATGAGCGCGTCTGCGCGCCCGAAGAATTTTTCGCGGAGGTTGGTGCGCGGGCAGGGAACAAGACGGTGCGTTTCGTTTCGCCTGCGCCGGAGGTTATTCAAGTTCCGCTGAATTCCGCGCATAGCCTTCCTGCCACGATTTCGCGGAACGTCGTTCGCGTTTCGCCTCTGCTCGCTCCGGTGATTGGCGAACTCGCTTTTGAGCGTGCGAATCGTGGCGAGGTTACGGACGCGTTGCGTTTGGACGCGAATTACATTCGCCGGACCGATGCGGAGTTGCTATGGAAAGTACCTTGAGCCGCCAGGCGACTAAGATTCGCCAGATCGATGTGCGTGATATCGAAGCTGTAATCGAGATTCAGACGCAGTGCCGCGAAGCTTCGCAATGGCCGCGAAGAGAATACGAATTGCTGGCCGCCTCGGTGTCCGCGAACAACACAACGCCGTGCTGGGTGGCTGAACACGATGGCCGAGTCGCCGGGTTCCTGGCGGCTCGCAAACTTACGGACGAAATGGAAATCTTAAATCTCGCGGTGGCTCTCGCGACGCGCCGGCAAGGCATTGCCAGCCAGTTGTTGCGCACGGCAATGAAATGGGCCGCGGCGGAAGGAATCGCGAAGATCTACCTCGAAGTACGCGCCTCGAATACAGCCGCCAAGACTTTTTACCAGTCGCACGGGTTCCACGCCATCGGCAAACGACCTAATTATTATGGTGATCCACCCGAGGATGCTCTTCTGCTGGGGACTTCGCTGCGAGAGTGCGATTCGGTTTAATATTACTTGACAGCTAACTATTGGGGGGTACCATCCAGCTGCTTCAGCCAAAAGGATCCCCTCCGTGAAAATAGCCAGTACGATCAGCTTCAATATCTGTGCGATCCTGCTTTCCCTCGTTGCACAGGCGACTTCGCAATCTTCCTTTGTGACCCAATCGACCCTACGCGTGTACGATACGATCTCAGTTGCTGGGACAACCAGTTCGTCGCTTCAGGCACCACAGCGGTGCGATGCTCAGGGAAATGTCTACCTGCAGTTCTATCAACCCACAAATCCGCAGCCGCCGATTCTGCGCATTTCCGCTGACGGCGAGGAGAAACAAGTCTTCTCGCTCGCATCAGTTCAGGGCTTCCAGAATGCGTACATTGACAGCTTCACGGTCACTCCCGACGGTGCTGTGGCCGTTGTTGTTCGGGGTCAGAATCCGAAGACGAAGTTAGGCGAGGGCTACGTGCTGATGTTCAAGAGCGACGGAACATTCGATCCCGATTCCACGATTGAGTTGGGTTCTCGGAACCCGTTTCAAGTTGCAATATTCTCTTCCGGAAATCTTCTTATCTCGGGGACCCAGGACGAGAGGCTTTACGGGAAAGGAGAGCCAGCTGTCTCCGTCCCTTTCACCGAAGTAATAAACCAGGCAGGCGATGTTGTGAAAAAGCTTACCCTTGAAGGTGATCCCAAGCCGCCGAAGCCATCCGATCCCGATTTCACAACCAAATCTGGCGAAGAACCCGCAGAAATTACACTTGGTGATGCGGTTTCCGCGAGCGATGGCAACATTTACCTAGCACGGCACTCGATCAAGCCGATCGTGTACGTCATCGCATCGGACGGCACTCTTGTGCGCACGTTGAAGCTGATTCCTCCGTCGCCGACAGCCCGTCAGGTTGGAGGCTTGCATTACAGCGACTCTGGCGGTGGTCAGCTCGCGATCGTGTACCAAACATTTGAGCAATCATCAGCTCCCCAAGAAAAAGGGCGCGAGAGGCCGCCGGTGCGAGTGCAAAGCCAGGTCGTTTCGATTTATAATGCACAGACGGGAGAGAGGCTCGCAGATTACCGTCTGCCGGCCGGTATCGGCGGAGCGCTCGCGTGTTACACGCCGGCCGGCTTCACGTTTCTCGGCTCAACGCCTCAACATCAGCTCGTGCTAAAGCAAGCTAAGCCGTATTAAGCACTCGCGGTGCCCTCGGTGCTGCTAACCGCACCCGTAAATAACCAGTGAAGGATTTTTCTAAACTTTCCCGAGAGATGTTTGGCGTCCCGCCGGAAACTGTGATAGCTTTCCCTCATGTAGACCAAATTTCGACCTGGAGGGAACGGATGCCCGAGACGGCTCAGGAAATTCCAGGGGACTTGATGTCGAACGACGAACAGTTTCGCAAGCTGGCGCAAGAACACTCCCGGTACGAAGAGCAACTCCACCAGTTAATTCGTCAGCCCTACCGCAGTTCAGAGGACATACTCCTCGAAACGCAAATCAAGAAATTGAAGCTTCGATTGAAAGACGAGATGCAGCAGCTTCTAGCTCGTCGGCGACGAGAGAGTCGGGCGAGCTAACCCCGCACCGCAGAGTCTTGTTCTGTCGTACAATGCAAGTGTCTTTGTGCGAGGTATGCTTCGTCCCTTATGGTGAAGGACGGATATCGATTTGCCCTGCCGCCGTTGATCCTGGGAATTATCCTAATGGCGCTTCGCTGGTGGTGGGCGGCGATTCTGGTGGCGCTGGGGCTTTTCATTCTTTATTTTTTTCGTGACCCCGAGCGCCAGATTCCCAGCGTTCCCGGGGCCGTGGTTTCGCCAGGGGATGGACGCGTGGTCGAGATTGTCGACGAAGCGTTCGAGGGCCGTCCGGGCAAGCGCGTCAGCATTTTTCTTTCCATTTTCGACGTGCACGTAAATCGCGCCCCCGTGGCGGGAAAAATCCGAAAAGTGGAGTACCATCCGGGGCGGTTCATGGCGGCGTGGAATGGCAAGGCGTCCGCCGATAACGAGCAAAACGTAATTACGATCGCAACGCCGTCCGGCGAAATGAGTTTCAAGCAAATTGCCGGATGGGTGGCGCGACGGATTGTTTGCTGGAAGCAAGTGGGAGACGAAGTGGCGCTCGGCGAACGCATCGGCATGATTCGCTTTGGTTCTCGCGTGGATGTATGGCTTCCGGCGAGCGCCGAAATTCTGATCAAACGGGGACAGCACGTGGCCGGAGGAGCCACGCAAATCGCACAATGGCCATCGACGAAATAAAATCGCTGGATTTTGAGGCAAACGAGCCAGGTTTAGGACGTGACAGCAGATTGCGCCGCGGCGCGTATGTGCTGCCGAGTTTCTTCACCGTCCTCAATTTGCTCTGCGGCTACTACGCCGTTTTGGAAACTTTTCGCGGCGGTGCGGGCGACATGGACAATGCGGCAAAAGCAATCGGAGCGGCCATTGTGTTTGATTCCCTCGATGGCAGAGTCGCGCGGTTGATGCATGCGAACTCTGAATTCGGCAAGCAGTTCGATTCGCTCGCGGATGTCGTCAGCTTCGGAGTCGCCCCGGCATTTCTCGCTTTCGGCTGGGGCGTCAAGGGTGTGGTTACGGGCGAATCGTTTTTCGCGCCATACGTCGTGCAACTCGGATGGCTGGCCAGCTTCGTGTTCGTGATTTTTTGCGCGTGGCGCCTGGCCCGGTTCAATATTGGCATGGCCGGCGGTTCAAAATATTTTGTCGGCTTGCCCACGCCAGCGGCGGCTGGCGCGATCGCTGCTGTGGTGCATGCCATGTGGAATCCGATCGAGGATTGGCGCAAGTCGCTTATCTGGGTGCTGCTCGTGTTCCTGCTCGGCTTCCTGATGGCCAGCAAGGTGCGGTACTACAATTTTAAGGGCGTCAACTGGGGGCGGCGGCGAACTTCGCTTGCGGTGGTGGCCATGGCGCTGATTGTCGCTGCGATCTTCCGCTACTCCGAGGCGACGCTCCTGTTGCTTGCCACCGTGTACGTCTTGCACGGAATCGTGATCGAGGGATTGCGCAAGGTGCGCCACCGGATCGCCTCGCATCCCGTCTGAATATGCCCCGCGAAAATACTCGTCATCGTGTAGCCATTGTTGGCGCCTCGTCGTTGCGCGGAAAAGAATTGAAGCAAGTGATCGAAGACCGCAATTTTCCAGCCGCGGAAATCGTCCTGCTGGATACGACGGTTCCGGTTGGGACTTTAGCCGAGGCGGCCGGCGAACCGACGTTCATCAAGCCCATGGACCGCGAAAGCTTCGACGGCGCGCGCTTTGTTTTCTTTGCGGGCAGCGCCGATGAGGCCCGCGATAATTGGAAGCTCGCGCGCGAAGCAGGCGCGACCATCATCGATTTGACCGGCGCTCTCGACCACGCGGCGCACGCCGCTGCATGGATCCCGGAATTGGATACGCTGCTCGCTCCGCCGGAACACAAAGCCAGGAAAACCGAAGGCAGCGGCATTTTTTCTTCTCCCGCGCCTGCTATTATCGTCGCCTGCATGCTTTCGGCAGCACTCAAGAAATTCTCGCCGGCGCGGCTGGTAATTTTGTTTTTTCCGCCCGTATCCGAACGCGGCCAATTGGGCATCGAGGAACTCGAGAAGCAAACCGCCGATTTGCTGCTGTTTCGTCCCATCACGCAGGTGATTTTCGACGCGCAAGTCGCGTTCAATCTGTTAGCCGGATACGGCGAAGGAGCCCGCCCAAGTTTGGCGGAAATGCGCAGTGGCATCGCGAAGGGCATCGCCGCATATTCTGGAGGGCGAATCGCGGTTCCCGCCGTGCAATTGGTGCAAGCGCCGATTTTTTACGGCTACGCTTTCGCGGCATACGCGGAATTCGCTGCAACAATCGAGCCGGCGGATCTGGGCGGTGCACTCGGCGCGGCTGGCATTCATCTGGTTGCCGAGGATGAATCGAAACCATCGAACGTCAGCGTTGCGGGCGAGGCCAGGATTCATCTGGCGCACGTGGAACGCGACGAGAATGTGCGCGGCGGCGTGTGGCTCTGGGGCGCGACCGATCATTTGCAGCTTGCGGCCGCCAACGCCGTGCGCATTGCGGAGGAGCTGCTTGCGCCCAAGGTTTGATTCGCGGCGCGCGCTGCTTGCAATACCCATCGGGGCGCTCGCGTGCGTATGCGCACTCGCCAGCGGCGGTTGCGGCTATCACGTCGCCGGGCGCGCCGCGCATTTACCATCGACTTGGCACACCATCGCCGTCCCGGCCTTCGTGAACCGCACGCCCACATACCGTATCGAGCAGCGCGTCACCGATGCCGTGGTACACGAACTTCTGGCGCGCACGAAATATCGCGTGGTCCCACGCGAGCGCGGAGCTGATGCCGTTCTCCACGGAGAAATCACGGACATCGAAGCGGTGCCTTTGCTTTTCGACGCCAGTTCCGGGCACGTCACCAGCATGCTCGTTACCATGAAATTGAAAGTAAGTCTGGTCGACGAAAACAGTAAGAAGATCGTCTACCATAACGACAATTTCGTGTTTCGTGACGAATATCAGATTTCCAGCGACGTCAGCACGTTTTTTCAAGAGGGTGACCCGGCCATGGACCGCATGTCACGCGCTTTCGCGTCCGATTTGGTCTCTGCGCTCTTGGAGGATTTCTGACGCCCCAGGCCACCCTCGACAGTTTTTTGCAAACCATCGCCAAGGGTAAACCGGTCCCCGCGATTCTGCTCTTGGGAACCGACCCATATCTTCGCGATCGCTGCCGCAAGGCGCTCATCGAGAAATTCGTTCCCGAAGCCGCGCGTGATTGGGCCGTGACGAAACTTTCTGCCGCTGGCGGCGGCTGGGAAGAAATGCTGGAGCGCGCGCAAACCGTCCCCATGCTTTCCCCGCATCAAATTATTTTTCTTGATGGAATGGAAGCGCTCGAACGCCTCGGCGACGACTCCAGCAAGGAAATTACTGAAGCGCTCAAAGCCTACCTGAAAGATCCCGCGCCTTTTTCCATCGTCGTTTTCGAGGCGGAAGCCCTCGACGGCCGCCGGTGGGTTTCGAAATTGCTCGCGGCGAACGCTCTCGTCGTGGAACTCTCGACTGGCGCCGAGAGTATGGCGGCGTTTGCATCGGACCTGGCTCGCGAAATGGGTGCGCAAATTGATCCCGCCGCGACGGCGGAGCTCGTCGAAGCGGTGAATGGCGAACCGGCCAAGATTCGGCTCGAGCTCCAAAAATTATCTCTTTACGCCGCGGGAAGGAAAATCGAAGTCGCTGACGTTGAAGCTCTGGTCGTTTCCGCGAGGAAATACACCGTCTGGAGACTCACCGAAGTCCTCGCGGCCCGTGACCGCCGCGCAGCCATGGACTTTTTCGATTGTCTATTGCGCGAAGGCGAGCAGCCCGCGGGAATGGTTGGCGCGTTGGCATGGACGTACCGGAAGTTGATTGAAGCAAGAGAATTGCCGCCCGGAACGAATCAATTTCAGGCGGCGCGCGACTTGGGCATGCGCCCCGAATCGGCGGGAGTTGCCATGGCACAGGCGCGAAAGTTTTCGCGGGAGCAACTGCTGGAGGGAATTGTCGCGCTTGCGGAAGCGGACAGCGCGTTGAAATCAGGCGGTCCAAACCCGCGCGCCACAATGGAATTTCTAATTGCGCGCCTGACGGCTGTGCCCGCCAAGGCGGCGAACTCTTAGGATTTCTTGGTCTTGCGCAGGCCGTTCAGCGCAATCGTCAGGCGCGACTTGTAACGATTCGCCGTATTGCGAGGCAGTGAGTGGTTCTTGACGGCGCGGTCGAGTTCCGAAAACGTTTGCGGAATCAGCTTCTCCGTTTTGGCGACGTCGCCCGAGGCGAGCGCGGCGCGATACTGGCGGACGGCGGTCCGGACGCGCGTGCGGTTGGCGCGATTCGTGACCGTGCGATGCTCGGTCTGGCGCATGTTCTTGAAAACTGACTTGGACCTTTTCTTCTGTTTTACAGCGGTGCCCGTGGGCATCAAGCGCTCCTTCGGAAGTAGAATCGAATAGCAAGAGTAGCGGACGCGCCACCGATTGTCAATTTGCCCGCTACTTGTCTTGCGGCGATTGCTTTTCTTTATTTCTGACGATTCGGATTACACTCGATGCCGATGCCGCTGAAGATTTTTCTCCCCGTCGCTGCGTTTTTGTTTTCACTGCAGGCCTTCGGGCAAAACCATTTACGCCACCCAGAGCAGGACACGGCCTGCAGAGGGGTGGTGCATGGGTTTGTCGTCGGGCAGGACCGCAAACCGTGGAGTGGCATAGGTCTAATCCTCGAGCCGGTCGGGGACTACGATTATGTACTCCCGCGCACAAAGACTGACCAACATGGTGAGTATCACTTTGAAGGGGTTTGCCCTGGCAAGTGGGGCGTGTTTGTTGAGGACAAAAATGCAGGTTATCCAGAGGCGGGCCGGGCCGAAAATTGGTTTTTGTATGGGCATTGGAGCCCCCAGGCCGAAATCACGAACAAGAAGCTGGACGCGCAGCTTAACATCGACGTACCTCCCAAACCCGGCGAACTGCTCCTGCATGTCACCAGCACTCAGGCAAAAGCGATAATTACAAATTTCGAAATCAAGCTGAGGGTTACCCGAAGACGGTGTATGCAATCTTCGTGTAGCCAACAGCAGTCCTATAGCTGTGAAGATTATTCTGCCTTGGTTCCTCCGAGCCAAAACGTTAAATTACACGTTACTTCCAAGGGATTTCGTGAGTGGAAAGAAAGCAAGGGACGCGGCAAACTCATTCACCTTTCCGCTGGCCAGAAGATGACAATCAACGTGGAATTGGACCCGATCAAGAACTGACTGGACCGAGTTCCTGTTCCGGGAAACCGGTGTCAACCGGCGCCAACTTTGTACCTAGAGGTAGCACGCGTTCGAGTGCTTTGACGCCGTGGCACGGGCGGCCTAAGATGGCGGCGCGCGATTGCAGTTTCGCGTGACTTTTTAGCGCCTAAAAGCATAGATTCGTATCAGCGATGCCGACACGGTGGCAATCTTCGAAGGCAGCACGGCGGCCCGGTTACCTGGCGCCGTTCGCAGCCGTGTGCCTCGTCGCACTGTTTTTTGCCGCCGCCGTGTTAGCGCAGAATCCGCGGTCGCTGCACCCTCAGGGATACGTCAACGATTTCGCCCACGTCCTCGCTCCCGATTCTAAAAGAGCCATTGAGGCCCTGTGCCAGGAAGTGGACCGCAAGGCGCAGGCGCAGATCGCCGTCGTTACCGTGCGGTCTTTGGAAGGGCAGTCCATTGAGAATTACTCCATCAACCTGGCCACGCATTGGGGAATCGGCCCCAAGCAAAAAGACCGCGGAGTAATGATCCTGCTGGCTCCCAACGAGCACGAATACCGCATTGAAGTGGGGTATGGCCTTGAGGCGATTCTGCCCGACGGTCTCGTGGGAAGTTTTGGCAGGGAAGCGCAGCCGCAACTCAAGATTCGGAATTACAGCGGCGCGGTTCTGTTGCTCACCGAGCGCATCGCCGCCGTGATTGCAAAGGATCGCGGCGTAACTCTGGAATCTTTGAGTCAGGAATCGCAAGGCAATCCGATGGGCGCAGAAACTCCTCCTCCACCCCTGACCGCCAGAAACATCGTGGTTCCGATACTGTCGATCCTGATGTTATTGTTCTTCCCGCTCCTCGGTTTGCTCATGCGCATGCGCGCAGTAAGCAAATATGGCCGACGCGGCCACGGCGTATGGTGGGCGGCGGGCGCCCCGTGGTATTTCGGAGGAGGGGGGAGCTGGGGCGGCGGTTCTTGGGGCGGCGGAGGATTTGGAGGCGGCGGGGGATTCGGCGGTTTCGGCGGGGGGTCTTTTGGCGGCGGCGGCGCCAGCGGCAGTTGGTAACTTTCCGGCAGTGATCGTCGTGCGCATCTTGCGATAGCAACGTACTGGATTTCTAACGGGCATTCAGCATTCGAGGCAGAAAGCGGCGGTGCAATGGAAGAATTGCTGCAAGAATTAAAGGAACGGTTGCAACGCGCGGCGGGCGCGAATTTGGAAGCCATCGTTCTCTATGGTTCCGCCGTCACGGGCGAGTACCGCAAGCAGCACTCGGATATCAACATCCTCTGCATTCTCGAACGCGCGGGCACGCCGGAGCTCGAAGCGCTCCACCAGACAGTCGCCTGGTGGAAACGAAAGGGCTTCGACGCGCCGCAGGTATTCACGCAAGAGGAGTTGCGCGCGTCCGCCGATATTTTTGCCATCGAATTGCTCGACATGAAGACGAATCACAGAATGATTTACGGCGACGATTTTTTCTCCACGCTCAACGTCCCCACAAATCTGCACAAATTGCAGGTGGAACGCGAGCTGCGCACCAATATGGTGCGCCTGCGTCACGGTATTTTGTCCGTGCCGCCCAAGGACCGCCTGGTGGTTAGTCTGATGGACGCATCGGTATCGGCATTCGTCACTTTGTTTCGCCACGCACTGCTGGGATTCGGAGAGCCTGCCCCTGCTTCCAAGCGCGAAGTTGTCGATCGCGCCGCGGCGCTCGTGGGCAGCAAACCGGACGCTTTTCGCGCGATTCTCGATGTGCGCGAGGGCAAGCGAAAGCCTTCCGACGTGGACGCACAGGAGACTTTGCGCGGATTCGTGGAACTCGTCGAGCGCATGACGAACTTGGTAGACCGGCGCTTCGAGGGCACTTTCTAAAACTCACGGGCGCACGGAAGATTTGGCGCCGTGCTTGATCTTCGCGGAGGAGCAAATGAAAAAGGGATGGGCGGTGCTGGGGGTCATCGTACTGC
>Ga0307374_10004252_pt1 | contig 23919 bp, 22 predicted proteins | sample OX3MG_FD_202532 | JGI IMG/M metagenome (GOLD analysis project Ga0307374, IMG submission 202532) | Soil microbial communities from Risofladan, Vaasa, Finland - OX-3 | ecosystem: Environmental > Terrestrial > Soil > Coastal area > Acid sulfate soil | place: Finland: Risofladan, Vaasa | collected... | reverse complement strand
GTACGATGACGTACATCCACGTATTTCAAAGACTTACGGCGTGCCTAACTTTCACATAAATTAAGAAGCCGCATCCGCGTATCTCATTCAAGTTGTTGTGCCGAGGGGACGAATTCTAGCTCCTTTTAGTCAACAACACTTGCTCCACTATCCAATTCGATTCCGCCAGGGAACCGAACCCATGACCATCTCCCGGAAGCGCGCCTATATTGCTCTAGGCGCGCTTCTTGCGCTGGCCCCTCAGGAGGTCTCCCGCCAGATAGAAAAGGGTGCCTTTGGGAATTTTGAGAATCTCCGCCGCTCGGTTGCAGTACACGATGCCCGTCCTGGATTGAATTAGTTTTTTGACGGACGAACGAATCCGCTGCTTGTCATGTACACGACGTTTAAGTTTTTTGCGCTCTGACTCAATGACCACACGCGCGGCGGTAGGTATTATGGCTTGGCTAGCAGCGAGCTTCGGTGACCAAAGCATCAACTGAAATGGCACTGAAAGTTCAGCAAGCACCCGTAGTAGCAGGGTCCACCTAGGCTTGGTACGGCCACTCGCCCACTGCATTAATGTGTATCTACTGATCCCCACCCGCCGTTCCAGCACGGGAAGAGACAATCCGTGGAGGAAGCTCAGTTGTGAGAAAAAATGGGCCACTGGTTCTCCAGGTATCTGCTCTATTCCATAGTTTTCGGCACCTAGGACGCGCGTCACTTGGTCGCATATCCAGTAGTCAAGCTCCAAAGTCGCCTCTTGGGGCGCACTGAGATTCTTGCGATGAGATTCCGCGAGAGATCTTCCGCAACGATCACATCTGTCTACTCTCAAACGACTTGGTATAACTCTTAGCCGTGAACGACAGTGCGGGCACTGGTCCAACAGGCGGCATTTGTGCTCTTCGCAATACCCCACTGCTGCCACGCGCCAAATCAAGGGTATATACGGGCGTACTCCACTAATTTCCCACTGATAAAAATGGCTCGGACACCATCGCCGATATGGAAACAATAGACCGTTGCCATTGCCCGCACTTGCGGAAGCCATCGGACTTAGTGTGAGGCGCTCCAGATTCTGCTGCCCCGTGAGCATGCCTAGGGTTCCAGAAAGAGCACAGGATCGGACTCCAACGCTGTCAAAGCTGGATGGATTGATTCCCGACCCCGGCGCCAAGCTTTGCGAGAAAGGCTGGGATGCCTCTTTCTTCAGGAAATCAAACATTACATGGAGTCCCAGACGATGTTCTATCATTAAATAGGTCAAATAACTCGTCGAACACTCCCAAACGCCGCGATCCGTCCGAGCTGGAGGCAGCGCGAAAAACTTGGTTAGGGGCATTTCTATGCTTCTCCAATCTTCGGCTTGTTACGCTGATTCTTGTGGGGGAGAACAGGATCCCGGATTGGCGACCGCCGCCCGACCCGACGCCCCTTCTTCTTTTTCGGTACATCCTTAATGACACCTTCCTTCTGGGGTTCTGTGCTTTTTAATCTGGAGGATTTCTCTTTCTCGTTCTCCTGCTTGAATCTCATCATCTTGTCCCGCCCAATACGTATGTCATCAACTAAGGTATTCCGATCTTCATCACTGAGCTGGCACTTCTCAAGCATCGATGCGGTGATTACATTCTCGCCGCCTTTCTTTGCGGCGATGTGAGCAAACGTCGAGGCTCGAATTACAAGGTCGTGAGCAGCTCCGATACAGCCCTGTGAATTCGTGAAGATAAACGCCGCAAAATTCCCGAAATTCATCTCGAGTTGGACTTTCAGCTTGTTTATCAAAGTACGCAGTGTCTTGGAGAATTCCTTCATATCCTCCTCATCGGTTCCATCGTAAGGCGCTAGGTGGATGACATGCGTGCGGCGCCGCAATTGACTGTTCAGTCCCAATAGGTCCAAAAGTTGGTAAGTCCCTGAGAGGATTAGAATGACGTGCGACGTATTCGCCAGAGACTTGAGTGTCTCTGCTTGCCCAAGATAGGCCTTTTCTCTTCTGACGTAAGTCAACACATGCGCGTCATCCATGGCAAGCCACTTAACTCGCCGGCGTCGGAGTGTATTCTCGAACGCCAACCTAAGAGCTGCGTCACGCTTTGTTATAGATCTTGGCCAGGTGTCTCCATGCAAAAAAGCCATCTCTTCCGATGTGGGGCGACGCTTTTGATCAATGCACGGCTCGTTTAGCTCCATGAGACTCCGAGTGTAGTAGTCGCTCCAAAGAAAGAACCCATCGCTTTGCGTAACACATTCTGTGTAGAGGAAATGTCGAAATAATTCGACAACGTTTTCTCTCTTTACCGGTCCCGTTAGCGCAGCCTCCAACTCTTCAACAAACCTTGATTTTCCAGCACCAGTGGGGCCCACAATTGCATAAATGGAAATTCCGCTTGCGAATGAGACGAGACCGAAGAGTTCCTCGTGGGCCTCCTTGAAATTGCGGTGACCAATTACCTCTATTCTGCCAGCGACGTTACGTTCCACGGCTCGACCTCCTCAGTTGTCGCCCGAGCAATGTCCGATAAAATCCCAGAGGTCCCGGATGGTCTTGGTTGATTCTTAGTCTTTGGCGGGCGTAATCCTGAGACTGGGGTTTGCGTTTCAATCGTTTCGGCTATGCGATCATGCATCTCGGACATTGCCCCGGCTCTCGCTCCTCTTAGCTGCTCCGACAACGCTACTCGGCGACGTAATTCGATATTCGCGTACCTTTTGTCATTCGTGAGGCGCTTAATGCGTGCATAATTGTCAACGACACAGCGATACCAAAGTTCGTCAACATGAGCAAAGACAAATCGGGGGTCCGGTGGGTCATACTTCATTTCAACCGCGGTGCCGTGTAGCCCAGGCCGACGAAAAATGGGATTCCAATACTGCTGTCCGAATACGGATATCCCTTGCGATCGGTCAATCACGCGCGTAGGTTGGCGAGTGTCAAACGGCATGGTGTCGAAGTGGAAGTCCGTGGTATACGGAATACCCGGCAACTCCAGCAATCCAGTCTCTCGCGCACTCAGATCCCAAAGCCGTTGCGGTTCACAGCCAAGAGCGGTGTGCATCTGATTGGGAAATTCCTGAAATAGGTAGGGCGCAGTTGCGTCGTACAGGGATCCGATCGTATGGGTAGCCGTTATGTGTGGATCAGTTCTCGGGTCATACTGACGATCATCCTTCTTGTTTGGCATATAGCCAGGTAGGGCCGAGAAGAATTCCGTATCAAGCGTGAGGTGAAACCTCTCATCTATGCCGCCGTCACCAGGTTGCCTTGGACCTCGATATATTAAGTGAACACCGTATTTGGCACAGAATGCCTGCACCTGCGTTCCATGAAATTCTGCGCCATTGTCGACGACGATCACCGTCGGAAGACGGCCGTACCTGAGAACGAAATCGCGCAGGACCATTAGCACGCTAACTGCGCATGGGTGGTTGTAGTCGTACCAAAATGCAACGGGTTTCGCACAGAACGCATCAAATGCGAGTGTTATCCAGGCAAAACCGAGAGTGATCCCAGTTCTTGAACATTTGAGAATTACCTTGGCTAACTTGTGGTCTATGTGTACGACCTCCAATAGCCGAGTACCATGAGGCTCCAGAGGTTGTTCACCTCTGTAGTATTCGCGCTGTTTGTAAGCCCCAACCCACCCTTCACGTTTCAGCGCGGTCTTTTCGGTAGAAAGTAAGACGAGGCACTTGTCGATAGTTTTCTTATCGGGGCACCTTACTGCGAGTGCCTTGAAATGAGCTTGCACTGCACCCCAAAATTGGGTGGTTGAAATTTGTTTGCTATCCTCCCATTTCTCGTCGAAGACGTGCTTAATTTCCGCTAGTATGTGCTTGCCGATTCTTAGACCCTTCTTCCCGCGTTTTGATTCCTTGGAAGCGATTGCGTCCCAGCCAGACTTCCCCTGTCTAACTGCATTAGTCCACAGCCTGTAATAGCGATACGCATTGTGCTCCACCTTACGCGGCTTGGTACCGTTCCTGAGATGCTCGGCGATTAACTCGTGCCGCTCTACGGTGTTTTGCAGATCCTTGAGTGAAAGACCGGCCAGGCTCTCTGGCATTTCAAACTCTGTGATGTCACTGCCGGTCGCCGTCACAATTGCGGTATATGCGTTATATACAGCGCGTGAGCTGAACAGTGTGAGTGCCTGGGGCCTTGTGAGATCCTGGCGATGAATATCGACATATATTTGCTCATGCGCGATGAGCGTATGAATGATCTCAACTCGATTATCAATGGATGCTGCGAGCAGCGCGTATGGCGTAGACCCGTCTATGCGCAATTGCTCAAGGCAACGTGCAATCAGCTTTTGATCGAGAGATTCAGGCTCGGCGATCAGAAATGGCCACATCCACAGTACGTTCTCGCACAGAGTTGGATTGATGTCCCGCTCGGTGACTATGGAATACTCAATCCCAAGTTCACGGGCCGCTAATTCCATGGGCAAGAAATGCCACTTGTTGGCTGAGTCGAGGAAGTACCATTCAGGTCGATCCTGAGCGAGTTTCTTTAACGTTTCCTCAGGCTTTGTTTCGAGGAGTCTGACGTGGTCTTCGAATACCAGCAAATCTGGTATCCGCGGACCGCCAACACGAATCTTGGTGCCCGGTGGCCTTATCGGAGTAATTGCGGGTGCCTGGGCGCGAATGGCTCTGACCTTGGGATCGCGCTCAAGCTGCAACATGTGACAGAATTCGAGGTGCCGGCTTTCAGTCGGCTCACTTTCCTGATCCCGTAGACCTGCAAAGCGTCCTTGTTTGCTGCCGCGAAAGGAACCGACGGACCTTGCTGGGGGTCCGGTAAGGGCCTCAAGTACATATTTCCGACCCATCGGTGTTAGATGGGTGTACTCATGCTCTCCGATGCTGAAGTGCATATTGCATTTCCTCAGCAGCACGTTACTTCTGGCAATATTGCCAGTATCGGCTAAGTTTAGGCCATCCATGGCAATATTCAAGAGTAATTGGTGCGACTTTCTCTCTTGAAGCCGCAGTTGTCAGCAGGGTGGAACGCTCCTGGGTCGCCACCGTAAGTTGGTCAATTCCTGTCCTCGTGGTCCCCTAAAGTTAACGAAATGCCAACACGGGAGGCTGTTTGGCCTGACAGGTTTTCACCTTTCCATAGCTGTCATAGGTGAATTAGCCCATTTTGGTATCCTGCATGTCGTTACGACGCTTGGGGTCCTATACTTTTAAGGTAGAGCCGCCAGTTTTTGCCGGGACACCCGTCAAATTATGCGTAGATGTCGATGGGTGGTTCGATTACGAGTCAGCCGAAACCATCGTAGCTATAGGCAAGTTGCATACAGCTATGATGGTTTGGGAAATGTACTTTAATGGCTGTGGTAACAGCGGAGTGAAAATAGATACCTATGCAGTCCTCAAGGAAATCTAAAGTGACGCCGCTTGGTACACGCCGTATAGCCGGAATAGGCAAGCGGATACGCGAGGTACGGGGTTATCTGAGCCAGGACGAATTCTGCAAACACCTCGGATTACCTAAGCGCACTTTGATTAGGTACGAGTCCGAAGAAACGCCTCCTTCGGCCGAGATTCTTTGGTCGATATGTGATGTTTTCGACATCGACCCGAGATGGCTATTGTTCGGCAATGACCAAACACGCCAGTTCTCGATTCCGCATACCGCCAAATTGGCCAAATGAGAACCTACATTGTTTATATGCAGTTAGATATGCCTCGGGATTTGCATATAGATTAATCAAACATTTTGCTCGGGATGCACAGGTTGATCCTGACTGGGCACACTGCTGATTCGGACTGACCGGGACGTTCCCTCTGGCCACCTCGTTGGTAAGCATCACGACGTCAGCATCGGGCTGCACATTAAGTGGCGACGTCCACACTGAAATCCCACCGAAACGGTGCACTCTCGCGCTCCCGATCTTCACCAGGATAGCCCTTTGGGTTGCATACCACGCGGGTCTGGCCGATCCCGTAATCAAAGCTGTCGTGAACGTGACCATGAATCCACAAAGCAGCGCCTGACCGCTCGACCAGTTTTTCCAGATTTGAGGCGAAACAGGGCGACAATGGATCACCCTTGAATCTCGGCGCCACGCTGCGCTCGCTAGGGGCATGATGCGTCACCACGACCGTCTGACCGTCAAACGGTGTCGCCAGTATGTGTTCAAAATAAATTATTGACTGCTCGTGTAATGCGATCGTTTCGGTGGGCTCCAGCGCATCACCGTCGCCCGTGTTGATGACGATGTAGTCGTTCATCAAATTTTGCGCGAGGCGGGCTGACGAGTTTGGCGTACCGTACAAGTTGAAGTCGGTCCACAGGGTCGCGCCGATGAAACGTATGCCTTCAATCACCACGGCGTCGTTCTGCAGGACGTGTACATTGGTGTCTCGGGCGGCAGCTTTTAGTTCCGCGTCGAGTTTGTCGATCCTTCGCCCGTAATACTCGTGGTTGCCCGGCACGTAGATGATCGGGCACTCAAATGTATCGCGTGCCCACGCGATGCCTGCGCGACCCACGCTGATATCGCCGGCGAGCACCATCACATCACAGTCACAACTTGGCCGCGGCTGCATGCCTTCCGTTTTTAGGTGCAGGTCAGAAAGGATGCCGATTTTCATGCGGCTTCTCCGTGAATCGCATACCAGGCATGTAGATACCAGCGCTGTAAATATAGCGTGTCCCGCCCGGCACGATGTTCCGATTGTCCAAAAAGTTCGCGTTGTACCTGAGCCTCGATGTGCGCTCGGCTCTGTTCATCAATTGGACCCAATGAGCCAATAAGCGTCTGAAACTCCGCGAATTCGAACGCTGGACGTAACCCGGCGCTGGCAAAGAGCTGGCTCAACCAATTGCGATCCCACAGCCCACCATCGAAGTACACGCGCTGACCGACCAGGTCCGTGTTCATCTCGACGCAAATTTCCCACGCGGGTCGCCCCCATTGAGCGAGGTCATCGCGTGTAATGCCGTGGAGGGCTTCGGCGGCCGGATCCCAATGCGGACGCCACAGGTCGTCGTCCCGTTGAATCAAATAGCTCCGGATCTCCCCAGTGGGCCCCGACCAGGCAATCTCGATGGGATGGCTGTTTGGATCGAGCCCAGTGGCCTCGAAGTCAGCGAAGCACGGCCAGGGCCTTGCTTCCTCAAAGACCGTGAGATCGCGCACTGTCCTGAGCTTGGAATGCGTCATCGCATTAAAGTAACTCAGTTTTGATTTGAGGCGCTCTACCTGCACCGGCGTCAGCGCCAGCAACGCCTCAAGCAACCACACCTCATGCTCATTGAACCCGATCGGTCCCGGATGAATACGCGCCACTAAATCAGAGATGTAGCGCCACTCATGGGACGTGTCATCATCAATCAAAATGGGTAATGCGTCCGGATCCGGATGCTCTTTCAGCCAGTGATAAATCTCACCGGGACGCCCGCCTTTATGGAGCGGGGTTGCGCCGATGACGCGAGCACGGACGTCAGGCGAAAACGCCTGCAGCAGCTGTTCGTATCGTTTCGGGACCTTTCGCCAGGAACTGGAAATCACAATGTCGCAGTCGGCCAGGTGTGGCCGGATCACCGCTTCGAATGTCGGCAATCGGGCAAATACCGGTTCCGCTGGCACCGCGTACAAACCACGCACGCCAGCTAAAAAAGAAAACTCGTCAATGGGTAGCGCGGCCATATCCGGCTGCGAAATCCCGGGAATGGTCCATCGGCAGGCGTGCAATACGCCGTCGACATCGAGAAAGAGAATAAAGCGTGACATATAAAGTCACCTGTCCGATCATCATCAGCCCAACACGGGATTTGCCATGGAGCTGCTCATCAACTGTTTGGAGAAAGTGGTGCCCGGGGCGGGAATCGAACCCGCGGACGCCGTCTTATCTGGACGGTGCTTACAGCGGTTTATAAGGCCGCGGCTTTAACCAACACAAGCTACCCGGGCAACGTTGCATTGCCGGGTACGTATTCGAATCGAAAATGAGATCAAGGTATTCACGGAAAGTAGTATAGCACTTCTTCGCTTCAATGTAGCACGTCTAGTAGAGACCGGGCATAAGAATGGTGTAGTTTGTGCAATCGTAGTGAATTGGCAAGTCTTCTACGCGGATACAACAAGCTACTTCAATAATTCGGGCTTCATTCTTTACGGCAGTGGAAACAAGTCCTTTCTCCATGCATTACAGGCGCTCCGCAAATTGAGCATGTCGTCTTTGCCACATCACATGGGCGGACAATTGGTATGAAATTTTTATCCGCTAGATGCTGTGAACAATACAGATATTTTGCTTGAAGCTCTTATTCACCGCGTGCTGCAGCTTCTTCTGAAATATTTTGACAGATGACTTTTGTCGTTTAATGCAATTCCCTGCCACTAAAAAAGGCAATTAGGTTCCTCGAAGAGGAATCGAACCCTGGCCCCATAGGGTGCCTTCTTTGGCCATCGAAGTGGAAATCAAGCAATTTATTGCCGCAAGGTAAAAATAAAAGCAATAAATTGCCACAAGTGAGGCAAGGGGCTAGGGAATCTCGGCTTGACTAAGATTGTCTATCGATAATTGCTGCGTAATACGGCTGAATTCCGCCATCGATTATGTTCATACTGTGATTAAGGGAATGTGTGATCCGTCTCCTATTCCGCGGCATGTTGATTTGCATCGAACATTGAGCCAAATACGGCAAGAATTTGCACACCTGTCTGACCCACCGCTAATCAGATTTATCCGCTTGCTCTGCTGTTTCAGCTATGTTCCTGTGGGTCAATTTTGGATGCAAATCAACACCCAAACCGCCTGCCCCCCCCTGCAATACCAGGGTGTACCTCTCTTCGGGGTATTCCGAGCTGTCCCACCCGTTACGACTATCTCTACCTACCAACCCCACTTGAGAAGGTCCCGGCTGCCCCCACATTTCCTATTTAGGGCAGGGATCACGACTGTTTTATAGGGAGCGGTGAGGCATTGCGGGCGCGAGGCGGGGCACTTTTCCGGTTTTGCTCTGCCGATACGACTAGTAGTTAGATCAAGGGTCGCTTGGGGTATCAGGTCTGCCCCTTGGGGCGCAGGAGCAGAACGAATGACGAAGGCAAAGGTACGCAGCAAGAAATCGAGTAAGACGACACCGCCGAATGCCACGGGGCATGAAGCTAAGCTGGCTGAGGCACGGGCCCTCCCACCGGACGTGCTCCTCACCCGCTTGCGGGTAACCGGGCATACGTCCCCGGACTTCTTCGATACGGAAGTCCTGGTCACCCTATGCCGCGAGGCACGGGAGTCAGGTAACCGCTCGCGCTACGTCGAGCTATCGGCCATCCTAGCCGAGCGACTTCTGAAGTACGCCCAGCGCTATGTGGAGCGCAAGCTGTACTGGAAGCCGGAACACGAGCACATAGACCTGAAGCAAGACTTGGCCACCAAGGTCTGGGAGCTATTGGACGACCCATCCAAGGCCAAGTCCAATGCCTTCGCCGAACGCCGGTTCGGACCATACTTTAAGCGCCGGGCCATCGACTTCTCCCGTTCCCTCAAAGGGGACGAGAACATCAAACGGAAAACGCGCACCCTGACGGAGGGCGATGAAGGTGACGACGGCCAGAAGCCGGTACCTGCGGCGCTCCGCGACTACGAAAGTGACCCCTTAGCTCTCTTCGAGCTCGAGGAGTCAAGCGCACTTTTGGACGAAGCTATCGACACCGTCCTCACAGAGGACGAGCGTGAAGCGGTCAACTTGCGCTTCCGCTTAGGGCTGCCCGTCGAGTCCGACGACAAGGGCGTCCAAACGGTTTGCTCCCAGATGGGAGTGACATCTCGCACGGTTCGCAATTACCTCAAGAGCGCGTACGAGAAGTTGAAGAAGGAGTTACAGAAATGACGAACAACACAAGCACGTATCCGGTCGACGTTGTCCTGGATGAGTTTTTCTATTCGTCGGATAAGCCGACCAAGAAATTGTTCAAGGACTTTGTAGCGAAGTATCCCGAGTATCGCTATGAGTTGGCGGATTTCGCTGTGCATTGGCTGAGCATGCCGGATTTCGATGACTCGTTGCTTGCAGAGGAAGTTCTTAACGCTACCGAACTCCTGCAGGTGCAGAGTCAGATCCTGTCTAAGATCTATGCATCTGATACAAATGAGTTGCTGGCGCGTGACGTCGAATACGTTAGGCAGTCGATCGATACATTGAAGGGCGCAACGGTTCTCGGCATTGTTTCGGAAGCACTAGGACTGCCGTCGCCCCTGCTTTTAGGGAAAGTCCTTCGGGGGCGGATATCAGATATTCCAAGGCAAATCCTGTTTCGCCTTGCCAAGCTTCTTCGAACAACGCCCGATCTTATTCGTGAGGCCATCCTGGCACGTAGTGCTGGGATGGCGTATAACTACAGCGCCAGCGATAAACCTTTCACACCAATAAAAGAGTCTTGGGCTGAAGCTGTTCGTCGAGAAGGTTTACCTAAAGAAGTTGAAACCAAGCTTCTTTTCGACCATGGGGAAAATCTACAAAAGTGACACCGTTTCATAAAGCCAGGGAGGCTGCATGGGCGTGTCGTTACCGTTCACTGCAAGGCCGTGCCAACGAGCCGTTAAGTTCCAAGGAGGCAGTGGCGGCTGCGCTTCGCAGTTTGGATATTGATCTACAGACAACCAAACCAGACGACCCAGACCTTTGCGGTGCCGACTCGTTACTCGATAGAACGCTCCGTCAAATTCTCGTCCGTGACAATGCTACCTCCGACGAACGCTATGTACTGATAAGCCATGAAATAGGTCACCATCAGCTACACACCGATGGCGTTCGTGGCTGTCACTCGGTAGTCGCTTCTGAGCTCAACCCGCTGCAAGGGGAAACGATCGCAGCCCGCAGGGTGGAGGCATATGGAGCGCGTGAGAGAGCTGAAATACAAGCGAATATCTTTGCTCGCGAGTTCCTGCTTCCATTGGGGGTCGCGAGAGCCATGTTCATGGCCGGGACAACGGCGGACGCAATCGCTGCAGCGCTTCAGCTCCCAATTGAGCTCGTGCGATTGCAGCTAATAGATGCGTTGCTATTGCCAGTTGGGCAAACCAAGGCGCCTAGTCCTAAAAAGGGTCTAAAGCCAACGACCAGCCAAAAGAAAGCTGCGGAATCGACGGCAAAGGTCTCGTTGGTGGTAGCCGGCCCCGGCACGGGTAAGACCGCGGCGTTGATGTTTCGAATCAAGCATCTCCTAGACCAGGGCGCCAAACCCCACGAGATCCTGGCCCTCACCTTCTCGAACCGCGCTGCGCGCGAGATTCAAGAGCGCCTCGCAGCAATGGATGTACCGCATGTCGACTCCATGTGGGTTGGGACATTCCACGCCTTTGGTTTGGAGCTCCTCAGAAAGCACCACGAGGAGTTTGGGTTGAAACCCACTTTTCGCGTCATTGATCGCCTAAGTCAGGTCGGAATCCTAGAGTCCAATCTTCACCTAGTTGAGCTGGAACACTACAACCAGCTTGGGGACACGGTCCACTGGCTTAAAGATGTTGTCGATGTGATAGCTCGGCTAAAGGAAGAGCTGGTAACACCCAGCGAGTATTTGAAGGCGGTGTCAGAGGAAGTAGAAGTCGACGAGGTCTTGAAAGCGCAACGCCGTGACGTAGCGAAAATCTACGCTCTGTATGAAAGGCTCAAGGCAACCACCGGATCCCTCGTAGATCTAATGGACTTGGTCGTGCTACCCGTCAGGGCTCTCGAGACGAACGCCGGCGCGTTACCCGGCACGGCTGGCGTTTACAAGCACATCCTCGTGGATGAATACCAGGACGTGAATCGTGCGAACGCACGGCTGGTCAGGGCGCTAGCGAAATCTGCCGACAATCTGTGGGTAGTTGGCGACCCTAGACAAGCCATCTATCGCTTCCGTGGGGCATCGCTCCGAAACGTCGTGAAGTTTGGCGACGACTACCCAAAGCATAAGACTTTCGATCTCCTCGAAAACCGGCGAAGCACAACTGAAATCGTCAAGCTTTTCGAACACACCGGCCGCGATCATCCACTGCAGATGTCGCTCCCGCTTGGAGATTTTGAGTCTATTGCTGGAGAGTCCGGACAAAAGCCGATCATGGTTGTCTGTCCATCCGATGGAACCATGTATGACCGCCTCGTCATGGCTACCAAGGAACAAGCCGCCGCTGGGATCCCATACAGCGACCAAGCCGTGCTTGCGTATAGTCACGACTTGTGCGGAAAGGGCGCCGCCGCTCTCAATGCGGCTGGCGTGCCAGCTCTATATCTGGGAGATATCTTCGAGCGTCCCGAAGTCAAAGACCTATTGTCCGTGTTGCAGTCGTACATTGATCCGTCGGGTAGCGCGCTATTGAGGGTGGGCCAGTTAACGCGCTACTCCGTAGCTCCGGATGCGCTGGACAAGCTCATTGCCGCGCTTAAGGCTACGCGTACGATGCCTCTTGGATGGGGTCAGCATCTCAACTTGATTTCGGACCGACGTTCTCGGCAAGCACTAGAACGGCTACTTGGCGATCTAAACGCATGGAATCCCGGCACCTCACCGTGGGAAGTGTTGTGCGGGCTCTGCCTTGGTGAGGCTAGACTCATAGATCCCTACGTAAAGGGAAACGACATTCTCTCGGCGACGAGACGGCTTGCCGTATGGCAATTCCTTCACTTCCTTAGAACTCCAGATGGGCTCTCCGGGTACCAGGACATCGGCACGTTTCTCCGCAATCTGAAACGGCGTTTGCGTTTAAACGACGATCGGGAGCTACGAATTCCCCCGCCAGAAGCAAATGTCTTAGATGCTGTGATTGTTACGACAATTCACCAGAGCAAGGGATTGGAATTCGATACGGTCCACCTGGTTGATGTCGATGCGTACAACTTTAAAGAGGCCGAAGGACAGACCGCGCTTATTCCACTCGGGTTGTTGGGGGTCTTGGATCGTCAACAAGACAGCCTCGAAGCAAAGACAGAGGGAGCAAACAGGCTCTACGTCGCTCTTTCCAGGGCGCGGAAGCACCTCTTCCTCTATCAAAATGAGGGGCGCGGTGGAGCCGAATTGGCTGCCCCGCTCGCCAATGCGTCTCACCTTTGTGAGTTGATCACCGTCCGAGCGAAAGACGACGAAGAAGCGGAATTGTTTTCACAACCAGTGCGCAGGAGATCCGACAGCATAATCAGTCAGGAGGACTTTGCTAGGTACATACGCTGCCCGAGGAGCTACTACTACGACAACGTGCTTCAGCTGAGTCCCTTAGGAGGCACGCCTGATTTTGTGAGAATCGAGACCGCCGCTTTCAAAGACCTATTTGTCAGTTCTGAATCCGAAGCTTCCACCTCCCGCAACAATTTGAAGATTGCTTTAGGGGCCTTAAAGGAAGCCGAAGTACCTAGATATGAATTGCTTGAGCGCTATGCGGATCAGCTAATGCGGAACGGCAGGGATCTAATTGAGGCGGAATACGCGATCTTGCCCAAGACCTTGGTGATTGATTTCGAAGGCCTAAACATAGCGGTCCAACCGCACATGATACACCGAGGCACTAATCAGACCAGGATAGTCTTTGTGCGGGCGCGCCCTCTAGAACCGAAGGCTGCTGCAATGCAGGTGCTGAGATGGGCGGCACGCGAAGCGCCAAAAAGGGTAAGGGGAACTTCCCTGCGCTTTGAAGTAGCGGATTTGGCCACGCGGAGCATTGAACCCATTACTCCGTACACGGAGAGGGCGAGTCACGTTGGAGAGATTGCGGCCCGACTACTTAATTTGAAGTTTGAGGCACGCATGCGGGCGCCCATCTGCCATCGCTGCAAGCACTATTTCTACTGCCCGATCTAGCGCGGCCCCTATCGCGGTTTCCGGTTTCAGGTAAGCGTTTCGACTCATTTCCTTAAGAGCAACAGGCTGGTCTGTTGCCCAGCTCTTGAGGAGACCAATGCAATGAAGTCGAAAATCTATCTACAGTCGGAATTTCTTTCCGACATGATTCTCGTCGAAGTCGATGAGAACGCCAACCACGAGACCGTCCGCGCCGCCTGCCTTGCAGCTCTTCCCGCGGAAGGTCGCGGGGGCGAAATCCTCCTTTTTGAGGAGGATGTAGAAGGTGGGCCAGTGCAACACGGAATGGGGGAATTCCGTAAGGAGCATGGCGTGCGCCTTCACGCGCATCGGTGCCTCCAGGTGGAGGTCACCGTGCAGTTCAACGGCCGCGTGGCGAAGCGAAAATTCGCTCCGTCGGCGACCATCGGACGCATCAAGGCCTGGGCAGGCAAGGACTTCGGAATGTCTCCCGAAGATATCGCTGAGCACGTTCTGCAAATCGCCGGGACCACCATTCAGCCCGACCCGGATCAACATGTGGGGGTATTTGCCAAGCACCCGCAGTGCGCGGTGACATTCGACCTCGTGCCGGCGCATCGCATCAATGGCTGAGCCGGCGGAGAACTTGGCACCGGACGAACTGTCATTGCGCTCGGATCTGAGGGCCGCGCGATTTCTAGCGGGCGAGGATCGGGGCAGATGGAAGCTTCGCAAGATCGTCTGGCCTAAGGTATTCATCGACGTCTTCGCCAGGGACGGGGTCGCCTACTCCCTCCGCCTGGACGTCTCCGAATATCCAGCGACCGCGCCGACCGGGTCATTTTGGGATCCGGAGACAGATAAATTGTTGGCGTTCGCTCGCTGGCCTCAAGGCGGCGAACGCATCCGGCTCGCGTTCCGCACCGACTGGAAGGATGGGACGGCTCTATACATACCCTGCGACAGGCTCAGCATCGTTGGGCACGACGGCTGGTTAACTCAGTACCCGCAGCTGTTGTGGGATCCCCGGAAGGGCATCACCAAGTATCTCGAGGTGGTCCAGGATCTGCTTCACAGCAAGGACTATAGGTGCCGCAATGCTTGAAATTCGTGAGGACGTTTATAGCAAGCTCCTCGCTCATCTTCGTGCGGCCGGTGAGGGGGTACGTGAGAGCGGAGCATTTCTACTTGGCAGCGACTCAGGCCAGAACCGCACGGTGAGCGATTTTTTGCCGTACGAGAAGCTGCAAGACGACGCACTTAACGACGACTACGTTGAACTAAATGCGTGCGCATTTTCCCGGCTCTGGGAACATGTTCGCACCACGGGGTTAGTTGTGGTCGGCGACGTTCACACACATCGGTTCGGTCCCCGTCAGAGCTTGTCAGATCGCCGGAACCCCATGATCGCCCTGCAAGGCCATGTCGCAATAATCGTGCCAAATTTCGCCCAAGGTCACATCGGAGTGGAGGATCTGGGAATTCACATCTACCAGGGCAGCCATGCTTGGAGATCGTTCTTCAAATCACAGGCGCACAAAGCAATTCGGGTGGGTAATTAAATGGTCCCAGTTGATCCCAACAGCGTACACAGACTAGCCAAGATGATGCTGGACACTGGCGAGGCCTCAAGTATCGAGGAAGCCATGGCGATTCTGCGTCAGTATCGGTTGAGACTTCACCTAGGTCGGGGGTGGACTACTAACCGGGCAACACAAGTTGCAGTGGCTACAGCCCTGGTAACCGCGTCGCGGGCGTTTCTAGGAGGGCTAGTGCTATCCGGCGACCGGGCGGCGACTTTCTCAATCCCCGTACTGAGCGGCAAGTCACCGGAATCATGGTTAAGGGAAGCCAACCTACCGTGTGACCAGGCTGAAGATGATGTTCCGACACTGGTGTTCGGTTCAGAAGCAGGCGCGCCAAATAGTGACTTTGCGCTAAAAGTGGAAAGCTCCGGCTGGGTGGCAAAAGTTCACCCAATTGGGGAAGCTCGAGTCAGCCTCCCTGGTGACGGCATTGCACTTGCAGCTGCAGCCGCGGCGGCAATTGGGGTTAATGAAGCGTTCCTACGCGTGCGATCTAAGTCCCGAGTCTATGGTAGCCGTAGTGTCGGCCTCAGCTTGTGGCGGCCGGAAGTGGTTGATGGATACGAAAGCGCAGACTTCTTAGGTCCTAGTCTGCGGTATCTGCCTAGCCGCGTGTGGCTTATTGGCCTAGGCCATCTCGGCCAGTCTTATTCCTGGCTTCTGTCTCAGCTTCCCTTCGTCGCCCCGGGAAAGGTACAGATAACGCTCCAAGATTATGACCGAGTGTCACTTTCCAACTGCAGCACTGGAGTTTTGGTAAACAGTGCGGCCGTTGGGCAGTACAAGACTCGGTTGGTCGCCGATGTGCTGGAAAATATTGGATTCCGCACGGCAATTCTGGAACGACCTGTTTGCGCCGGCCAAGAACCCTTGGGGGATGAGCCGCGGCTAGCGCTAGTCGGTGTCGATAATGTTCACGCGCGACGCCTAATCTCCTGCCTCGGCTTTGAGACTGCAATTGAATGTGGCCTAGGGAGTGGATTTAAGGACTTCCAAGCAATACGCATGCACACATTTCCTTGTTCCAGATTGTCTTCCGATGTTTGGAAGGCTGAGTATGGCGCAGTGGCACAAACAGAATTGAGTGCCAACTATAAGAGATTGGCAGAAGCTACTGGTGACGAATGCGGAGTTACGCAGCTGGCTGGCCGGGCTGTAGGGGCACCATTCGTTGGTGTTTTCGCAGGAGCGCTAGTTCTGGCTGATGCGGTTCGCACTCTGCATGGAGGCAGATCCTACGCACTTGCCGACTTATCAATGCGGGATATAGCTAATCGGACCTTGGTAGAGCGAGATCAGCATTATTTGCGGCACAGCGGAATCACCGAAGCGGCCGCCTAAGACGGCCCGTCAATATTAAGAGTTACTATTCAACTATGGTCTTCACCAATACGTTTCGAATATTGACCCGACAGTGCAACGCTGCCCGGGTAGCTTGTGTTGGTTAAAGCCCTGGCTGTTGATTTGCATCGAACATTGAGCCAAATACGGCAAGAATTTGCATACCTGTCTGACCCACCGCTAATCAGATTTATCCGCTTGTTCTGCTGTTTCAGCTATGTTCCTGTGGGTCAATTCACCACGCAAAATCTGGGGGTCAATTTTGGATGCAAATCAACACTCAGACCCTCTCCTTAATCCAGTCAATACTGGAAATGGAGCCGGCTTCAGATTTACCAGCTTCGGTAAGGCACATCTGACGACCGGACTTGTGTACCGCCATGGGCGTTTCTAAGTCCTTTGCCGACTAAAAGATTAAAGACGGACTTACTTGCACGCTTCTGATCAGGTGTTGGTCAGACGACAACTTCGTTTATTGCAAATTGCACTTCACCGGTTTCGAGAGGCAATGAAATGTAGGTGACAACAGTGGACTTTCCTTCTCTGAATAGAAAGCGCCTATTCATAGTCGGCCTGCTAATAACCCGCCATTCAGACTCATCGCTAAACTTGTGATGCTTAATAACCGGCGCGTATCGATTTAGTCTCGCAGGCAGGAATCCCCCTTCCGGGACATCTTCGTCATTGGGCGTTTGGGTTCCTGTACGTTCTCGCTCTTTGCGAGCTACGTTTTCTTGAAATACTTCTTCCACTAGGATTCGTACCAAGTCCCGTTGTTCATCTGGATCATAAATACACTTCGCAAGACGACAGGTGTTTGCGGTCGCGGCACGCAAGACAAGATCACCCGGAATACCAAGCGAATATCCTGAAGTTGCCCCCCCGTAGGCTCGCCACTGAGACAGTGAGTCGCCATCCTCAGAGAACGAGCATACACATACATTCATTGCTGGATGGCCTTTGATGCCGTGCAACATCTCTTGCCACATGGTCTGATCAACGCCGCTTGATTTCTGCACTCGTTCCTCAAGTTCAGTTACGACGATGTCGAGTGCGTGAAAGAACTCCCTTTGATCATTCAGGTATTCACAGTGTGTTACCCATATTGACTTGGACTGCACAATTCCGAGCAGTCCTGACTGGTTCGTATAGTGAAAGAGTGTCTTCGGTGGAGCCTGATTAAAGACTCTATCATCTGTGGTAGGCATCGTTATTTCCCTTACGAAATATCATCAATTACGCGGCCTGTGTAATTCGGAAGGATCGTGTAACTGCCGCGCTGGACGATGATGTGCGGATGGCATGTGAACGGTTTCACTCCGAACCATGAGCAATGCACCTGGCAGGACAACTGTCCGTTCCTTTTCGTGATTGGGCTGGCCGGATCGACAACCTGAAATACGCCATTGAGCGGCTGGCTATTTCTGTATCTAGCATTCTTTACGCGAATCGCAGTCACACCGCGTTCAGCCCTGTAAGCGCTTGGGCCGGCCTGCGCATTTGTGTGTGGTGTGACGCCACGTTTCCAGTTCGGGTATTTGGGAGGCACAGGTGTTCTCCTAGGATGCTCCAACTCTTTTCGTAAGACGTCTCACGTCTAACGCTTAAGCTTAGCCGCCGGCAGAATGCGAAGCAGTTCGGCGGTCGGCCGGAGCGCCTTGTTGGGCTTAACCATAGTGTGCCTCACGGTGACAATTCGGACATAAGGCCACCGCGTTTTCCACCGTATCATCACCGCCTTCAGCCAAGTGGACGCGATGGTGAACTTCTAAATATGGCGTATCATCGCTCGCACGTTTGAATGGCGCCGGGCATTTGCAGCCCTCGCATTGTCCTTTTGCGCGGATGAGCACGGCAGCTACAACATCTGGGTTCCTTAGGAACGCGGTCGAAACAACTTGCGTGCGTGCGGGCTTCTTAGGAGCACTGGCAAGTCTAGCTTGCCTCTCCGCTGCCGAAAGACGTTTTGATGCCGCGATCAAAGCGTCAAAGTCATGGGGGTCATCGGCGATAACGCTAGCAGTTGTCGAGCACGGTGCAAATTTCGCTTGGCCTTTCTCTTTCCAAAATACCTGAGTGACTCGCTCGCGAGCTGGATCGGCGAACTGAACGCGCATGACACCAAGGAACATGCCATATACGCTGTTAAATTCTTCGTATGGCTCGTAATTCAACTCCAGGACGTTGCCGCGAACTTTGACATCGCATTTGGCTTTGTGCTGGCCGGAATGAGGGCCACTAACCGTGTGTATTACTTCCTTGAGGTCATCCTCATGTGACAGCCAGTTTATTGGAATCTGGTCGGTATATCCCGCCGGCTCGTCGTCATGCCATAAAATCGTAAGCATGCCTATCTCCTTCATGAGGCCCAACAGTGATTAGACGGCGTTCCGCGATATTGCGGAGATCGAGCATTCCATATAACTCCGTAATATCGCATCGTCAACGTAGGGCGTTCTTGCAACGTATTCAGAAAATTCTTTTTTTAAGCGGAGAATATGGCCTTTCGACCACTCCGCTTTACACTTTGAATACTCGAACATGTCCGAACTATCGCATATAACTTAATTCTCACTGCACCGCGTCAAGTGCCGCTTGAATCTGATTAGGTGTCATATCGCCGCCCTAAAAACTCTAACAGCTTGATGACTAACACAGAGATTTGAGTTTTTGGATATCCCTATTGCCACAGCCCCCATCCTAGATCACATAACACTGCCCCAACGCATGACACTGCAAGCTCCGCATCTTGTTCCATGATCTGCCGTTGTGCTCGCTTTGATTTTTCTGCTTCCTTGCCTCGGGCATGAAGCCTGGCGACTATAGTCGCCGCGCTATTGATGACTACCCGCTTTTCCCCATCTGGGGTTGTCGAATATTTCCTTATCAACGCACTGAGGTCAAGTCCACTGGCTATTTCCCCATTTTGCTCCAAGTTACTTCCCAGAACGCATACCAAGAGTTCTCTTGCGCGATCGATTACAGATTCAGGAGACGCTTTACGCAATTCATTTTCAAGTACGCCAAACGATTGTTGAACCTTTTTCCGCCCTGACTCAGGAATCATATCTTGAATCAAAATCGGCAACAGTCCAAACGATCTGGTAGATCGTAACGTAAACAGTAATTCCCCTGTATATAGTTTTTCTATATCTGTAACCAACCACATAGAGTATGAATGTTCTGTTCCTAAAACCACATATCGCTGCCGCATTCTGTCTTCTTTGATCAAACGATTCTCTTGAAAACTCTCAAATAAAGATAGCGATTTCTCAAAAGTTTCACCATTTATCCGTTTTAATGAGTGCTCCGTGGATCTTGCGGGATGTGGATAGACCTGCATCCGATGTGGCTGACTCTGATGTTTACTATATATCCGACCACGTTTAATGCGCGACGTCGGATCAAAGCTATCCTCACGAAAAATCAACCGCGGTATATGTATCGAGTCATTTTCTGGCGGTAACGCAAGTTTATCGCCCGAAAATATCAACGAGACTGGCGACACAATAGGTGTTGGGTAAAGTGCGTGTAGGTAATAATCACCTTCATAGACGCCTGATCCGTGTTCTTCAATGCCAAGATGCATGTATTAAGCTCCAAACATTATTATTAGTTACGAGATTCGATTATATTTCTGCGCTCTATTCAGTAATTGAGTGTGTCATGCGTGTAGAGTCTATCTTAGAAACTGACGGCATACCCAGCCGCTAAGGGGTGACGAAGATTACCTCCTTGGTCGAGAACGAACAGCAGCGGCGCCACGCGTGCTAGGCGCCTACCACAGGTGTGTATGAATCCAGCTTACCAGGCGTGGAAAAAGTGCGACGGCTAGAGCACTTAACACTGTAATGGCGGCCCATTTGCCGATGAATGCCAGTGCTTGCCCTAAACCAGTTTGTAACTGCTGACGAACGAAACCAAAAAATCCTGGGTTTAGCCCCGTTGCTCTGCTGACCTCATAGCGATAAATCTTTGATAAGTAAAATGCTATAGACGATGTGGATGTGCTATCCCCAATCCACTGATTTTCTACAAGCCCATCAATTTGTGCGAGCTCTTCCGGGGCAAGGGATATTTTTAAGCCGTTACGGCACGTTTCACAGATAAAACCCAAGAACATAGCATGACGAAGATCGGGTTGATTCTGTGTATAGTCGAATATACAGGCGCGCGTTGGAAAATGTGAGTTGATCATTGGATCAAGACCGACGCGCAATGCCATGCGTTGAACACTAATCAAAATATATTCCAATGCCGAAGCGGGTTTAAAAAAGAGTTTCCATTCGCCAGCGCTAATAATTCCAAATTCCTTGTTACCAAACGAGATAAAATGATCTCCAAGTCGCGTTTCGGTAATGACGATACTGGGACCGCGTTTGCTGTCCAAATTATTTGCTGGAGACCTCTTATCGACCCAATCGTCATACTTGGAGATTGCTCGCTGTACTTCGGAGCACCAATTTTCTGTGGTTAAGGGCCCGGAAAATGCCGAAGCGGCACGAAGATCTAATTTGGCTCTGACGCGCCGCTGAAACCAAGGGATCTTTCGACCAAATCCATCATCCAGATAAGTGAGCAGGCGGTTCCAGTTGCCAATTAATGGACCACCAGTAGCATGGCTGAATATCCAAAAATGATGTACCTCGAATTGGAATACCGATTGCTGCTTGTTTTGCGCGAGTAGTAAATACGCCGCGGCGTCAGTATCCAAAGTCGGGCAGTTAATGAAAAAGAACCGGATTCTCTTGACCCCATCCTTGTGGCGAGTTGCGTTCATGGAATTTCCCTTTTCTGCCATCTATGGCCGTTCTAAACAACGTCCAGTCACCCGCAAATATCTATCTGGCCTAGCTTCTCAGTTTAGGGTGGTACTACGAAACCGGCAGCGGTCCATTTGCTGTTCATTGCAGTATAGTCCCGGAAGACCTTTTGTATGCCCGCTGACAGGGGGTCTAAGACTAGGTAGGGGGGCAAGGCCGCGAGGCTGGCTTGCAGTCGCCATCTGCGACAGTTGTGCCCTTATAAGGGAATGAGTAGGCAGGAGCCATCATGATCAACGACAATAGGACTCTCGGCCACGCAGGTGCTCCAGCAGTCCATGCGGGGGACGAGCGACCGAGAGAAGGGCTCGCCGCCAAGCATCCAGGCCGAAAACCCACCCCAACGCGCCAGAGGGGGTAAATAGCGTTGAATGCAGTTGAGATTGAGCAGGCCATTACCGACCTCGCGGAGCAGCGATTTGACCCCGCGAACTTCCCCTATGCCTTCCTTGAAGCCTTCGGCAACAAGGAAACGACGATCAAGCGCCTCCGCGCGGGTGCGTCTAACAAGTCCGACCTCGGCGGCGTTCTTCAGAGCAACAACATCCACATCCTGACCTGCGAGGCAGGGCAGGTCACCAAGGCACTCAAGACGCTCAAGGACAGCCCGGCGACCGCCAAGGCCAAGGCGAGGTTCATCCTTGCGACCGACGGCACGGACTTCGAAGCGGAAGATCTGGCAAGCGGCGAGCCGATCGCCTGCGCCTTCAAGGATTTCCCCGACCATTTCGGTTTCTTCCTGCCTCTGGCTGGCATCACGACCGTCCGGCAGATCAGTGAGAACGCCTTCGACATCCGGGCAACCAGTCGCCTCAATAAGCTGTACGTTGAACTCCTGCGGGAAAATCCCGATTGGGGCAAGGCCGAGCGCCGCCACGACATGAATCACTTCATGGCGCGGCTGATTTTCTGCTTCTTCGCTGAGGACACCGACATTTTCGTCGGCGAGAACAAGTTCACCGACACCATCGCCAAGATGAGTGCAACGGATTTTTCAATTACCAATGAAGTGATAAGCACGCTGTTCCGGGCGATGAACACGAAAAAGCAGGACCGGTCCACCGCCGGGATTCCTCGCTGGGCCGACGACTTCCCTTACGTCAACGGTGGCTTGTTCTCCGGCAGCATGGACGTGCCGAAGTTCAGCAAGATCGCTCGATCCTACCTCCTGCACGTCGGCAGCCTCGATTGGACAAAGATCAACCCAGACATCTTCGGTTCGATGATTCAGGCCGTCGCCGAAGATGAAGAACGCGGCGAACTTGGGATGCACTACACCAGCGTCCCCAACATCCTTAAGGTGCTGAATCCTCTTTTTCTTGAGGACCTTCGCGTACGGCTCGAGGAAGCAGGTGCGAATGCTCGTTCGCTGCTCAATCTACGCAAACGCATCGCAAAGATCAGAGTCTTCGACCCGGCTTGTGGTTCCGGAAACTTCCTCGTCATAGCCTACAAAGAAATGCGCGCAATCGAGGCCGAGATCAACAAGCGACGCGGCGAATCAGATCACCCTTCGGAGATTCCACTCACCAACTTTCGTGGAATCGAGCTGCGCGATTTCCCAGCGGAGATTGCACGACTCGCGCTAGTCATCGCCGAGTATCAGTGCGACGTGCTCTATCGCGGACAAAAGCTGGCCCTGGCCGAGTTCCTGCCCCTGCGCAACGAGAACTGGATAACTTGCGGAAACGCGCTTCGCCTCGACTGGCTAACCATCTGCCCGCCCACAGGTGTGAGTGTAAAGGTACAGGCGGATGACATGTTTGATACGCCGCTAGATCAAGCAGAGATCGACTTCGAGAACGAAGGCGGCGAGACGTACCTGTGCGGAAATCCGCCTTATAAGGGGAGCCAGTCTCAAGACGATGAGCAAAAGTCCGACCTTGAATCTGTCTTCGATAGAACTCGTGTTAGTTGGAAGGGCATCGATTACGTAGGAGGATGGTTCATGAAGGCATCTACGTTTTGTAGAAGCACCACAGCTTCGTTTGCCTTCGTAAGCACGAACTCACTTTGTCAAGGGAAAGCCGTTTCCAGCCTGTGGCCGACCCTCTTGGGAAGGGACCTCGAAATCAACTTCGCCTACACAAGTTTCAAGTGGTCCAATCTTGCGAGCTACAACGCAGGGGTGACCGTCATCATTGTCGGAGTCACTCGGACAAATGGCTCGAAGAAGCGTCTTTTTGTCAGTGGGGCAAACGACTCCATCGAAGTGAGGGATGTGGGGTACATCAATGCCTATCTCGTTTCCGGTCCTGAAATCTACGTTGAACCGCGTAACGAAAATCTGAGTAACCTCGGCCTGATGACCTTCGGCAACATGCCCATCGACGGCGGTTTTCTTTCGTTCACGAGAGAAGAAATAGTATCTGCCAACATTCCAAAAGACTTTCAGGAACGCTACATCCGTAAGATTTATGG
>Ga0307374_10004251_pt1 | contig 23928 bp, 14 predicted proteins | sample OX3MG_FD_202532 | JGI IMG/M metagenome (GOLD analysis project Ga0307374, IMG submission 202532) | Soil microbial communities from Risofladan, Vaasa, Finland - OX-3 | ecosystem: Environmental > Terrestrial > Soil > Coastal area > Acid sulfate soil | place: Finland: Risofladan, Vaasa | collected... | reverse complement strand
CGAGGCCGGGCGCGATCGCGTTGACCCGGATCCCGAGGGGCCCCAGCTCTCGCGACAGCGTGCGCGTCAGCGTGATGAGCGCCGCTTTGCTCGCGTTGTATGCGCCGGTGAGGGCCTCCGGGCGTATTCCGGCGACAGAGGCCATGTTGATGACGGTGCCGCCGTGGTCACGCATCCACAGGTCGACCGCGTGGCGGGTCAGCCGGATCGGACCCATGACGTTGACGTCCCAGATCTTGTTGATCGCCCCCTCGTCGGCGTCGAGGATCGGCCCGAACTGCGGGTTGGTGGCCGCGTTGTTCACCAGGATGTCGAGCCTTCCCGCCCGGCGCATCACCTCGGCGACGACCGCCTCGCAGGCTGCCGCTTCACCGACGTGCCCGGGCACCGCGATCGCGGCACCGCCCATCGCAATGATCTGCGCCGCTCCCGCCTCACACGCGTCGGCGTGGCGGGCGTTGAGCGCCACGGTCGCTCCCGCCTCGGCGAGGGCCGTCGCGATGGCAAGCCCGATCCCGCGGCTCCCACCGGTGACGAGCGCAACACGTCCCTCGAGCGAAAACCGTTGGGCGACACTCATCTCAGTTGAGGCTGGAGGTGCCGGCGTGATCCTTCGGCCGGACCAGCATGCGGTCGAGGAGGGCCGCCTCACGTCGAAGCAGGCGCAGGCAGGCCGTGAGCCGGTCGGCGGTGCCGTCGATCTCGAGCAGCCGCTGACGCTGCGCAGTCTCGACCTGCATTGCGGCGGCGACGAGGTACGAGAGCAGCTCGGGGTCGGATGGCAAGCCGAACTCGACGGGATCCTCCTGGCCGATCCCGCGCAGCTGGCCGGCATAGCCGCGAAACGCGGCGGTCACTGCGGTCGCGAGCCGGTCGGTGTCGCCGGCCGGAGTCGCGAGGTCCTGGAGGTAGTGAACCGACCCCACGAGGTACGGCCGGTCGTGCGAGAGCGCGTCGATGTGGAAGCGCGAAGCTCCGACGACCACGAGGTCGTACCCACCGTCCGCGAGCTCCTCGGTCTCGTCGAGCTGCGCAAGGGTGCCGACGTCATATGGGACGGCGCTGCCGCCCGACTCCTGGCCCGATCGGATGGCGACGATGCCGAATGTCGTCGATGCCCGGCGACAGTCGCGCATCATCGTCTTGTAGCGCTCCTCGAAGATGTGCAGCGACATGGGCATGTGCGGGAAGAGCACGGTGCCGAGCGGAAACAGCGGGACTTCGATGGCCATCACGCAGTGGTCCGCGCCCGCATCAGCGCCGCACTACGCGGCTTTGCAGTTCTTGGTGTGCTTGATGATCCGCTCGCGTCGGGGCTCTCCGGGGCGGCGGCTGTGCCGGAAGGCGATCTCCACGCCGATCTCGTTCTGACGCATGAGGTTGTTGCAGATCGGGCAGCGAACGTGCGTGAGGATGTCGCGCTGGGAGGCGACACCCTTGGATTCCTTGATCGTGTTTGCCATGGCTGCTGGGGCTCCTTAAGAGGTGGGCTCATTCGATTGTACGCGGCGTCGGGGTACGATTCGCCGCCGATGACCCCTCTCCTCGACAGCCTCCGCCTGCGCATCGTGGGTAGCGTGGCCGGCGCCGCGCTTGCGGTTCTCGGCCTCGGCGCCTGCGGCAGCCTGGTACCCGTCAGCAGCCACATCACGCCCCTGCCACCCGATTGCTCCACACCGCGGCCCGTCTCATCCTCCGATACCTTCACGACCGCGCCGGCGCTGCAGCCCGGCGCGTCGGGCCTGCGGTTCGCCGATATCAGTGTCGGCTGCGGTCCTGTCGCGAAGGCCACCTCCAGCGTCACCGTCCAGTTCACGGTCTGGCTGTCGACCGGAACGCTGGTGATCACCACCTGGGGCGCGAACCAGCCGGTGAATTCGCTCCAACTCGCGAACCCGTCGACCCTTCCGTTCTGGAGGGTCGGCGTTCCCGGGATGCGCGTCGGGGGAACGCGGCAGCTGGTCGTTCCGCCGGCGCTCGCCTTCGGAGCCTCAGGAAATGCCTCGGCGAATGTCCCGCCGAACGCCACCATGGTGGTCGACGTCGAGTTGGTGTCGCTGGCCTGAGTCCCGGCTAGGACCGGGCCCGTGTCCAGAGAATGAACAGGCCCAGGCATGCGCCGGAGGCGAGCAGCACGAAGGCGATGGGAAGGCCGATCACGAGCGAGAGGCCGGGCGCGGACGTGGCGAACATGCGATGTCAAGCATACCGCCGCGATGATCCCTGCCCCTGACAGGCGGGTCAGCTCAGGAGGCGACTTCCATGCGAGCGCCGAGGAGCCCGAGCTCGATGTCGTGCATCACGGTGATCCGGAAGGCCTGGCGTGAGGCGGCGTCGAGCTCGGGGGCGATCGTCTCGTTGCGCGGGCGGCCAATCCACGGCGGCTGATGGCGACCCATCGGCTCGCCCCCCACACGAACCACGACGGCGCGATCGTCCTCTTCGTCGACCTCGATGGAGACGTGCTGGAGGACCCCGGTGCTGTCGACGAGGGTCCACGAGCGCAGCCACACGGGCATCGTGCTTCCCGGAACACGGACAGGGCGGACGGCACCGCTGACGACGTACGCATCCTTGTGGGGAGCGTCCGCGGTCAGCGCGATCCGAACGGCGGTGTCCAACTCCCCGCCCACCCAGGTGGCGAGGGATGGCGCGCGATTCTCGACGTCCGGAAGCATGTGCGTGAAGAAACCGTTCGAGAGCGAGGGAGCGACCGTCGCGTGGCGGCGGCAGTATGGGAGTCCGAGGACGATCCGGCTGTGCTCATCGCACCAGGTCGTGCCGCACTTCACCTGGCGGCGGTCGACGTACGTGCAGCGGCAGGTGGCGGGCTTGGAGCAGTCGCCGTCCAGGCACTTGCCCAGACCGTCGTGGTCGCCGTCAGCCGACCCTGCGTCGCCCGACTGCTTCCTCGAAAGCCGCTGCCATGGCTTCAGCTTGTCCAATGTTGATGACTCCTCGGCACCACGAATCGGGGCCAGGACCAAAGCCTAGTCGCCTGAGCGCGTCGCCTCCGGGGCGCAAGCATCTTGTTACGACCCGGGTGCGGGCCGTGACCCTCGTGGCACACCCCAGCCCGTGACCGTGGATCGCCGCGCTCGAGACTCCGGCTGGAAGGTGGTACCCCGTATCGGATTCGAACCGATGGTCTCCGCCTTGAGAGGGCGGACAAGCGGCTGACAGCAGGTGTCAGGCGGTGCCGTTGCGCGCCATTTTGATCTCAACTGATGGGTCGAACGTGGCTGTAGGTGACGGCGCGTATCACCCTGTGCCGGCAATATGGGCAACAAATGGGCAACATCGCGCGGATGACGCCCAGCTCCGGCAGCAAGGTCGAGACGCGCTCGAATCCCCAGGTGCTCCTGGTCGTGGACGATCGCTTCCGCGCCCTGCGGGCCCCGCACAGCGGTACGTTTTTCGCCGGGCCTCTCCGAACCCGTTCCGGTTGTCGGTTCAGGGCTGGTAGGTCGACCCTCGCGCGGCGATTCGGTACACGACGATGACATCAACTTCTGCCAACTCGAACAGCACATGCCACGAGCCCACCCGCAGCCGGTACTCACCGGGCCGCCTTGTCAGGCGTTTCACGTCGCCAGCGGACAACCCTTCGATGGCGGCCAGGATGGGCTCACGATCGGGACGGGCGAGCCGCGCTACGACTTGGCGGCCGCGGGCCGCAGGTCGAACCGCGCCGGCACTCAGGCGGTCTCGGCCCGGAACTCCTCGAGCGAGATGCCCGGATGCCTCCGACCCTCCTCGATCGCGGCGCTGTCCTCAGTGGTCACCGGCTCGTCGTCCGGCGGAGCCGCCTCCAGGACTGCCCAGAGCGGGTTGCGAGCGCGCTCCAGCACCACGGCCGTCGGCTCGATGGACTCCTCCGGCAGCTCGTCAACAAGCCGGTGCAGATCCGCGCGGGTCATGACGCTGTCAGCGTACCACCCGTCCGTCGCCACCTCGTTCGCATTGCCGCGGGCCGAGTCCCTGGAGGCGATGTCTGGCTGAGCTACCGAGACGCTCTGGTTTTCAAGTCCGGAAGGGAAGCGTCGGAGGGTGCCGCGCAGGGTCGTCGTGAACTCGGCGATCAGCGAGACCGTGCTTCCAAGCGACGACCAGTGCTGCCCAGCGTCGTGTCCACTGGGTACGAATTGGGGTACGTCGTCGGAGACCTGGCCTTACAACCACGTCGAGGGCAGAACCGTCGACCGTGTGCTCACCCTGGCAGCCGATTCGCAGCTGGAAGCGGCGCAGCTCGAGTTCGAGCGCGAGTACGAGATGTCGCCCGAGCTTGCGGGGTGGTTAGGGGCTTACTCGTTCGAACCAGCAAATCTTCACATTCCTTGACACGCACGACACGGAAGAGACTCTTTCTCATTACGACGATGGGCTACTGTCCGCGGTTCAGAGGGTCGTTGGCACGGAGGGATCAGCGATGCTCCGAGGTAGTCGGGTCCGCCCGCAGCACAATCCGGCCGCACCTCGACGTTGCAGCACATCCGTCCTCATGTTCTGTACCTTGTCCCTCGTAGCGGCCGGTGTCGCCGCCTATCCGTCGGCACCCATCCGGGCGCTTGCCGCCGGCACGCCGACTGTCACCGCGCTGGCGCCGGAATCCGGAGCAGCGGTGGGTGGAACGACTGTGACAATCTCTGGCACCAATTTCGTCGCCGGAAGCACGTCGGTCACATTTGGCTCACTGAGCGGCACTGCGGTGAGCGTGAGCTCCTCGACTCAGCTCAAGGTTGTCACGCCAGCGGAGGCCAACGGCCAGGTGAACGTCACGGTCACCACGACATCCGGTGGATCGTCGGCGGCGAACCCGCCCCACAGCACCTTCCTCGTGGTTCCGTCCGGCCAGTACGTGCCGGTCACCGCAACGCGGATCTGCGACACCAGAACAGGTAACTCCACGCCGTGCAGCGGACACAGGCTGGGATCTGACATCACCTACCAGGTGACCGTGGGTGGCGCTGGCGGCGTGCCCACCGATGCCGTCGCAGCGATCATCAACGTCACCGCAGTTGCGCCCACGGCACTCGGACTGCTCGAGGTGTATCCGTATGGTCTGGGGCAGCCAACGGGAAGCAACGTGAGCTACAGCGCCGGCATCAACATGCCCAACCTCGTCGAGGTCCCGCTTGGAACTGGCGGCGCGATCTCCGTCTACAACGGTTCAACCGGATCGACGGACATGTTGATCGATGTGCAGGGATACATTCCGGCCATTTCATCGGGGTCGTCAGGGCGCATGAACCTGCTCAGCACGGCGGCGCGCATCTGCGATACCCGCAGCGGCAACTCGACGCAGTGCAACGCACTGGGGCCGCTTGGCGCAGCGAAGAGCATCACGATTCACGTCACCGGCCAGGGCGGCGTCCCAACCTCGGGTGTCCAGGCAGTCGTCATCGATCTCACCGCTCTGCCGACGGGCAACGGAGGGGGCCAACTCACCGCGTATCCCAATGGAAACACTCTGCCCGGCGTCTCCGACGTGAACTACGTCTCCTCGAACGTTGCTAACCGAGTCATTGTTCCGGTGGGCACGGGTGGAGAGATCATCATCTACAACTGGGGGGCAGGCACCGCCAACATCTTGGTCGATGTTGATGCCTGGACCACCACGGGGACGGGGAGCCCGTCGGGCACCGATCTGGATGCCATGGCAATCAACCGAGCCTGCGACACTCGGGTCACCAGCACGGATTGTGGCGGCTTCAAGCTGCCCGGCGGTTCGAGTCCGCCGGGCAACCCGATCGACACGTTCCTGATTGCAGGCGTCGCCGGCCTTCCCAGTGCCGGCACACTGACCGCGGTTGCGATCAACGTCACCTTGATCGGTCCGAGCGGAGCAGGGTACGCCGAGGTGTGGCCGGACGGAGCCACGGCGCCGAGCACGTCCGACGTTCAATTCGCGAGCGGGACGACAACGGCGAACTTCGATGCGGTGGTTGGGATCGGCCGGGATGGAAAGGTCGACATCTGGTCGTCGAAGGCCGCCGACGTGATTATCGATGTCGAGGGGTGGTATGGCGGCACCGTGCCCAGTGCACCACAAAACCTGGCCGCCGTCGGCGGACTCGGGTTGGCGCGTGTGACCTGGACGCCGCCGCTCGCCAGCACCGGGAGTCCCGTCTCTTCGTACACGGTCACGCCGATCACCGGCGGTCACGGAGGCACACCGACAGTCGTCGCCGGCAACGTGACCTCGACGCCGGTCACCGGCCTCACGGTGGGGTCGCAGTATACCTTCACCGTGGTCGCCAATAGTGCCCTCGGCGCGGGACCGAGTGCGACGTCCAATGCCGTGACCATTGCTTCGACGTCGCCGACGGCTCCGACCTTCGGTAGCGGAAACTCATATCTGGCCAACGCGTCGTACACCAATCAGCCTCAAGCGCTCGCTCACGGCGACTTTCGCGGCCTTGGGCGCACCGATATAGCGCTCGGAGTGGCGTCCGAAGTCGACGTCTTCCTGGAGACGGCCACGAATACGTATTCCGCAGCGGTCAGCTATCCGGTGGCCGGTCCGGTTGCCGGGATTGCCATCGGGGACATCAACGGTGACGGCATTCCCGATATTGCGACCGCCAACAGCAGCAACGATACGGTCTCCATTCTGTCTGGCAGCACGACGCGCAACGGCACATTTGCCGCAGCGGTCACCGTGTCTTTGGGTACGAACCAGCCGGAGTCCATTGCTCTCGCGCCGATGTACGGTACGGGGCGCCTCGATCTGGTGGTCGGGGTAGTCAAGAGCGACGGCAACGGGGCGGTCGCCACGGTGAAGAACAACGGGGACGGCACCTTCGGCACACCCATCCTGAGCCAGGAGACCGGCCAGTACGGTAGCGGTATGACCGCGATTATCGCCAACTCGATCGACGGGGGTCCGGTTCAGGTCTTCGTGGCTACCGGCCAAGCGAACATACAGTCGGGGATCGGCGAGAACGTCGTGGTCATGACCTCGGATGGTCACGGCAATCTCACCAACCTGACTGACTACGCCGATGGCTGCAAAGGCATTTATTGTACGCCTGGAAATGCCGAGGCGATTGCGGTCGCATCCTTGCAAGGAAACGGAATTGCCGATCTGATCATGACGACGACCAACTCACCCTCCGATGCGGCGTGGATCTTCCCGGGGACCGGAGGCGGTGCATTCAGTTCGACTCCGATCGAGATTCCTTGGACCCACCCGATCAGTCCGAGCTCGATCACTGTCGCGGATGTCAATGGAGATGGAATTCCCGACCTGATCATGGCCAGTGGCAGCGGCGTGACTATCGGGCTGGGATATGGCGATGGGCAAAACTTTGCTGGCCCCTTCAATCTCGCGCCAGCGTCTGGAGACGAGGCGTATCAAGCGGATAGTGCCGATATCAATGGGGATGGCAAGCCGGACGTGATCGCCGCCTCGCACGGCGCCCTTGAGCACGTCACCACATACCTTAACGGCACCCCCGGGTTCAATCTACCGTCCAGTCCGCAGGCCCTGGCTCAGCTTTTCGGGGGCATGGGTCTCTGCGGGAGCTGCTATCTGAAGCATGTTGAGCAACACGCGAGTGTCGGCGCCCCTGTCACCACGTCGACGGGCAACTTCTGGCACACGTTCACCGACTTTGATATTCCGGCGCGCGGTTACAATCTGGGCTTCAGTCACACCTACAACTCATTGAATGCGGCACAGAATGGCCCGCTCGGCTACGGATGGAGTTTTGACGCGGGCATGAGTCTGTCCTACGACGCTGCCAGCCAGGACGCGACGATCGTGATGGAAAACGGCAGCGAGCTGCCCTTCCAATGGGATGGCGCCGGCTATGTGGCTCCATCAGAGGACATCGGCACCTTAACGCATAACGGCAACGGGAGTTGGACCTTGGTCCGCTACAACCAGGACACGGTCACGTTCAACAGCGCGGGGCAGATGACCACCGAGACCAATCTCAACGGCTACACGATCACCTATGGGTACAGCAACGGTGAGTTGTCCTCGATCACGGATCAAGCGGGACGATCGCTCACGATCAGTTGGACGGGGAGCCACATCACCCAGGTCGCGGACTCCGTCGGAAGAACTGTCCAGTTTCAGTACAACGACGGCCAGGGCAATCTGACCGATGTCTATGACGTGAAGGGTGGGCATACCCACTTCACCTATACGACGGCCAATGATCACATGCTGCTCACCATGACCGATCCCAACGGGAACGTGGTGACCAACCACTACAACGCCGCGGGCCAGGTGGACTATCAATACAACGGTGATACGGCGCACAAGACGAGCTTCGCGTACACGACCGGCACCACGTCGGGAGAGACCGATGTGGTCATCACCGATCCCAAGGGCAATCAGATCCAAGACGTGTACGTCTTCGGGTTGCTCATGTCGGAAACCAAGGGGTACGCGAGTTCGACTCCGTCGACCTGGACATACTCATATAGCTTGACTACGCAGGAGCCCGTGCACGAGACCGACGCCAACGGGAATGTCATCTCGATGGTGTACGACGCCAATGGCAACCTCATCCGCGAGGTCCAGCCACCTGCAAAGAGCGGACAGGGTGCTCGGGTGGAGACGAAGACGTACGACGCCCACAACAACGTGCTCACTGACACCGACCCCACCGGCATCACGACGACCTACACGTATGACTCCTACGAGAACCTCACATCGATGAGCCGGCCGGACGTCCAGACCGGGAAGGTTGCCACGACCGCGTACTGTTACTACGGGAGCAGCGGCTGCGGCGCGCCCGCGGGCCCCTCGGGCGACCTGTACCAGCTGACCGACCCCTCGGGCAAGACCACCACCTATACCTACGACGCCTACGGCGATGTCAAGACCGTCACCGATGGCGCCGGGGACACGACCACCGTCAACGACGATGGTGTCGGCCGTTTGGTGACCAAGGTGAGCGCAACCAACCAGACCTGGACCTACCAGACGGATGCGTTCGGGAGCATCACCTCGGTGACCGATCCCAATCACCACGAGACTCAGTACCTGTTCGATGCGGACGAGAATTTGCAGCACCTTATCGATGCAAACAACCGTGAGACCACCTACCAGTACAATGCGCAGAACGAGCAAACGGATATCATCCCTCCTGATCTGTCCGACCAGCACACCGACTACAACCTCGATGGGACCATTGCTGACCAGAAGGACGGACTGAACAACACCATCAGCTACGGCTATGACAGTCAGGCGCGGATGACCAGCATGACCTTCAACGATGGCACCGCCCGGACCACGAGCTATCAGTACGACCCCAACGGCAACCAGACCAAGGTCATCGACCCGCAATCGCCGTCCCAGACTGCCACCTATGGGTACGATGCCGACAATGAGCTGGCGTCGATCGCATACTCGGACGGTGCGACTCCGAACGTGACCAACATCCTGTATACCGCTGACGGACTGCGAACCAGCTGGACCGACGGCACCGGGAACTGGTCTCTCGCGTACGACACGCTCAACGAGCTCACGAGCTCGCAGGACGGTTTCAGCAACACCACCAGCTACGGGTACGACCTCGCCAGCCGGTTGACGAGCCTGACCTATCCGGGGGTCAGCACGCCGGAAACGCTGACCTATGATGCAGCCGGGCGGCTCCAAACCATCGGGGATTGGTTGAGCAACACCACGACCTTCGGCTACACCAAGGACTCGATACTGCAGACGACGACCCACTCAGGGAGTGCCAACTTGGTCGACACCAACAGCTACGACGTGGCAGATAACCTGACCTCGATCTCCGATGCTCAGGGTGGGACTGCCTATGCGACGTTCGGGGAGACGCGCGACGCTGCCAACCAGGTGACCCAGGAGTTGCCGGGTGGCTCGGCGCTGAGCGGCCAAGCTGCGCTCAACGCCGGCTACGACACCCGTGAGCAGGTGTGCTACGCGGGTCCCAATGGGGGCGGCACCTGTGCTGCACCCCCGACCGGAGCGACGTCCTACGTATACGACGCTGCCGATGAGATGACCCAGGCCGGCACCTCGACGCTGACCTACAACAGCGCCAATGAGCTCTGCTGGACGCTCCCGACCGCCTCCTCGAATACCTGCGGCTCGCCGCCCACCGGCGCCACGACCTACGGGTTTGACACCCGCGGCAACCGGGTCAGCGACGTGCCGAGCAGCGGTTCGGCGGTCTGCGACGCCTACGACCAGGCCGACCGCCTCACGACGATCACGTCTGGAACTGGATCGTCATGCTCCAGCTCGACGTCCGTAGGAAGCTATACGTACAACGCAAACGGCCTGCGGATGAGCAAGACGGTGGGCAGCACCACGACACAGTTTGCCTGGAATCTCTCGGGCAGCCTGCCAACGCTCCTCCAGGAGCGAGTGAGCGGTGGCAGCGTGACCGACTACATCTCTGGTCCCAATGGCACGCCCTTGGAGCAGATCTCCGGTTCGAGCGTGCTCTTCTACCATGCTGATCAACTCGGTTCAACACGAGTGCTCACCGACGCGGCAGGGACTGTCGAGGCAACCTACAACTACGACGCCTATGGCAACCTCACGAGCTCGACGGGCACGGTGGTCAATCCCTTCCTCTACGCGGGGCAGTACAAGGACGCAGAGAGCGGCCTCTACTACCTGCAGGCTCGTTACTACGATCCAACTACCTCACAGTTCCTCTCCCGCGATCCCAAGGTTGAGACGACGCGGAGCCCGTACGCGTACGTCAGCGGCAACCCGGTGAACGCATCGGACCCAAGCGGCCTGCACGTTGCCTGTGGCGGCGTCGACAACGCAGGTGGCGCCAATGCCAGCTACTCGGGGATCGACAGCTGCGCTAACGACCTACCTTGGACTGGACCCATCCCATCAGACAACATGGACGGCGATTGGTGCATCACCATCGGCAATCCGAACTGTCAACCGCTTGCTCCTACGGTCGGCATCTGCGCAGGCGCGGGCATCTTTGGCGGCATTGGATATGACGGAAGCGCGTGCTTTGTCGTCAGCGGCGGTTTTCGCCACGCCGCGATCACGCTGACGGGAGGAGCAGGACTCGGCCTCGGCGGCGGTGGATCCTTCGGACCGATGGTCTCCAACGCGACGTGTCCGCAAGACCTGTCCGGTCCGTTCGTGTCTGGGGGAGGAGGCTTTGGGATGCTCGGAGGTGATACCGAATTCGGGCTGGGCCAACATGGGCAGCTCGTTGGCCAGGGGATGCTCGGATTCGGTCCATCAGCGTACGGGTACGCGAGTGCGAATCGAACAACTGTGATCCCGCTTTGGTGAGGGGTCGTGTCCTCCAAGCTTGAGGCGGCAATGGTCGGCGTCATCATTGCGGCCGTGGGCATTGTCTTCTTGGCGTTTTCTCCGTCAATTGCGCGCGCGTACAACGCGCTCTATGCACGAATGCCTGGCCACCTGAGGTTCTCAACGTGGTGGCCAAGAGCGTTTGGATCGATGTTGCTCGCTTTCGGGCTGCTCTTCGTGGTGCTGGCGATCGCTGCCGTCCATTAGCAGTGTGATCGTGGCGTGACCGGCAGCTGTTGCCCACGCCGACTGCTACGCCTTCGCGGTCTGCCAGCGGCGGGCCTCGTGTTTGATGAGCATCCACTCGATGACGGAGCGCAGCGCGCTCTTCTCATCGGGGTCGAGGCGGGTGATGGCCTCGAACTGGAGGCGGAACTCTTCGTCGGGTCCGCGGTCGTCGGCGCCGAAGAGGAGGTCGTCGGTGGTTGTGCGCAGTCAGCATGGAAGGACCGGCCACTCGGCCACGGATATCGTGGGTTGCGCGAGCCCGGCCGGGTGATCGGACCGTGCCACACGTGGGGAGAGCCGGTCCATGCACAAAGGTACGGCGTACATCGGTCTGGACGTGCACAAGGCGAGCATCGCGGCGGCGATCGCCAGCGACGACGGCAAGCCGCCGACACCGCTGGGAACCATCGCCAACGACCCCGCGGCGGTCCGCAAGCTGGTCGCCGGGGTGCAGCATGGTTTTGGCGAGGTCCGCGCTGCATACGAGGCCGGGCCCACCGGCTACGGGGTGCAGCGCCAGCTCAGCGCGATGGGTATCGAGTGCCGGGTGGTGGCTCCGGCCCAGATCCCGCGCCGCGCCAACGAGCGGGTGAAGACCGATCGCCGTGACGCGCTCAAGCTCGCCCGCCTGCTGCGCAGCGGCGACCTCGATCCGATCTGGGTGCCCGACGAGAGCCACGAAGCGCTCCGCGGCCTGGTGCGGGCTCGCGCCGACGGCCCATGCCGACCTGCTCCGCGACCGCCACCGGCTCAACAACTTCCTGATGGCCCGCGGGCTGCACGGGCCCGTCGGGGCGCGCATGTCGTCGGCCCGCTATGACCGCTGGCTCGAGACCCTGCACTTCGAACACCCCGCCGAACGGATCGTGTTCGACGACTCCCGTGACGTCATCCGTGGGGGTGCGCAGCGCGAGCGGCGCATCGAAACCGCGCTCTACGAATGCGCTCGCGAGAGCCGTCATGCGGGCTTGATCCGCGCCCTCCAGGCGCTCCGCGGCGTCGGCGAGCTCACCGCGATCACCATCGTCACCGAGGTCGGCGACTTCCGCCGCTTCGCCACCGCGCCGCATCTGATGGCCTACGTCGGTCTGGTGCCCTCCGAGCACTCCAGCGGCGCCGCGCAGCGACGTGGCCACATCACCAAGGCGGGCAACCACCTGCTCCGCCACGTGCTCATCGAGTCCGCGCACCACGCGCGCCGGACGCCGCAGGTCAGTCCGCTCATGCAGCAACGCCTCGCGGATCTTCCCGAACCCCTGGTGGCGCTCTCCTGGCGTGCCCAGCAGCGCCTCCACTGCCGCTACCGCCAACTGGGCGCGCGCCTGGGCCGACCCCGGGCGGTGGTCGCCGTGGCCCGAGAATTGGTTGGCTTCATCTGGGCGGCCGGCACCGATGTGGGAGGGACTGCCCGCAGCGTGACCTGAACGACGGGGGCGGGACCGCAACGGGGTGGCAGTGATGCCGAGCACCCGCGTAAATGTGTTGCGACCCGACTCGCGTTATCACAGACTCGACGGCAGCTTGGCCTCGGATCTCCCGACATGCGGCACCAGCATGCTGACCCGCGAAGAGCAGACTGATGACCATCGCTGTATCTGCCTCCGTCGCGTCCTGCCCCCGTCGCTCACCACGCCGCACACACCACGCAACCCATCACGCTCGACATCACCCTCTGGCTCGCGCTTGACAAATCCTTCCAGAGCAGACATTTGCACCGCGGTGCCGGCCCAAAACGTGGTGCAAAGATACGCGACCGTCGCTGAGATCAGTACGCGCGGCGACTCATCGCCTGGGCAATACGTGGCAGAGGTGCGCACTCAGCGACACACAACGACACCAGCGCTGCACGGATCTTCGCCATCAGTCGATTCGTCTCAGGCACGGCCGTTATGTTGCAACATCTGTACGTTCGAAGTGACGAGGCACCTCGTCCGAGTGCATCGTCCGAGTTCGGAAACTGCAAGCGTTTTGTTAGCGATTTGCCGTCATGCTTGAGGTCGATGATCTCGATCGGGAAGTTGGTCGATCCAGAGCAGGTTGTTCGGTATTTGGTTGAGGCGGCCACGGACGCGCACGTCGAGTACTACGTCACACGCGACGAGACGCCGGGTCGGTGGATGGGACGCGCTGCCGAGCAACTCGGCTTGGACGGCACGGTCACCCGCGAACAGCTGCGGTCACTGCTGAACGGCAGCGATCCCACTACCGGCGCCGACCTCATGGAGCGACGCTGGGCGCGGCAGTCGGTGGTGGCGTACGACGTCACGTTCAGCGCGCCGAAGAGCGTCTCGCTGCTGTGGGCGGTGGGTGACGAGCAGACCCGTGCGGCGGTGCTGCGCGTCCACCAGACCGCCGTTGACGCGGTGTGCGAGTACCTCCAGGAGCACGCGGGCTGGGGGCGCCGCTACGACCGCGAGTCGGAGGAGACCATCCCGGTGCGCGCGCAGCTCGCCCTGCCCCAGTTTCTGCACCGCACCTCGCGACCGGTCACGGACGCGGCGACCGGCGCCGTCACTGTCGACCCGCAGCTCCACACCCACATTCCGATCCCCAACTACGTCCTGCGTGATGACGGCACCTGGGGACAGCTCCACGCTGTCGCCCTGTACCGCCACGCATCGTCAGCGGGTGCCGTGGGTCAGGCGGTGCTGCGGGATGCGCTGGTGCGCGAGCTCGGCGTCCAGGTCTCGGTGGTACGCAACGGCACGTTCGAGGTGGTCGGCATCACCCGGGCGATGCGCCAGGAGTTCAGCCGGCGCACGCGCCAGGTGGCGGCCATGGACGCCGCCTTCGGGGTGGACAGCTGGTACGGGCACAAGCTCGCCGTGCTCGCTTCGCGCGAGGGCAAGCACGGGATTCCAGCGGGTCGCGACGTCGTCGCCGGGTGGCGGGGACGCGCGGCCGCGATCGGGCTCGATAGCGAGCGGATTGCCACCCTGCTCGGCCGGGAGTGGACACCAGAACGCGGCCTCGATGTTGCCGACATCCGTGAGCTCGTCGGCGAGCGCGGCCTGACCGCGGAGGCGGCGACCTTCACCCGCCGCGACGTCGTCCGCGCGGTCGCGGCGCACGCACCGCGTGGTCTCCCGCTGCGCGAACTGGAGCGCATCACCGATGCCGTCCTCGCCGACCACAGCAATGTGGTCCAGCTCGGCCCCCTCAGCGAGGACGGGGCCGAGCACCTGCCCTCGTCGTTCCGGGGGTACATGGAGGAGGACCGGAGGTATTCGACCCCCGCGATGGTCGCCATCGAGGAGCGGATGCTCGAGACCACTCGCGCTGGCCGCCTCTTGGGGCGAGGACTCGCCGGCGCCGACGTGGTCGAGCAGGCGATCGCGTCGCGACCCACCCTGACCAGAGAGCAGCGAACCATGATCCACGCCATCTGCCGCCGGGGTGAGTCGGTGACCCTGGTGAACGGCTCGGCGGGCAGCGGCAAGACCACCGCGCTCGCGGCCTGCCGCGAGGTGCTCGAGGCATCGGGCCACCGGGTCGTCGGCGCGGCGCTCTCGGCCAATGCCGCCTTCAAGCTGAGCCAGGAGGCAGGCATCGAGACGAGCACGGTGCACAGCCTGCTCAACCGCCTCGCGGGTATACCCGAGGCGAGCAACACCGTCCTGATCATCGACGAGGCGGCCATGGTGGGCAGCCGCCAGGTGGCCCAGCTCGTGGACTACGCCGCCCGCGACGCGGCCAAGCTCGTCCTGGTCGGCGATCCGCATCAGCTCCACGCCATCGACGGCGGTGCCGCCTTCCGCGCCCTTGGCGACCACCTCGGCAGCGTGAGAATGACTGAGAACGTGCGCCAGGCCGATGGGTGGGAGCGGCGAGCGCTCACCGGACTGCGCGAGGGACGTACCGCCGAGGCCGTCTCGGCGTACCTCGCCCACGGCGCCGTGAAGACTGGGAAGGACTACGAAGTGAAGTTCGACATCCTCGTGGACTACCGGATCGCAGTCGAGCACGGGAGGGACGCGATCATGCTCACCCACCGCCGCGCCGACGTGGAGACGCTCAACCGCCACGCCCACCGCCAGGCGGCCGACGCTGGCAGGCTCGAGGGACCCGGCATCACCGTCGGGGAGCACCGCCTCCGCAGCGACGGGTCGGTCAGCATGCCGAAAGAGTTCCGCGCCGGCGACCGCGCGCTGTGCCTGGAGAACGACCGCGCACTCGGCCTCACCAACGGGATGCGCGTCCAGCTGCTCGGCGTTGACCCTGCGCACCACACCGTGACCATGCGCACCCCGGACAACCGCGAGGTGACCGTCGACGTGCGCCGCTACGACGCCCTCGACTACGGCTATGCGATGACCGTGCACAAGGCCCAGGGGCTGAGCGTCGACGTCAGCCTCGTGCTGGCCCGCAGCGACGAGGGGCGGGAGTGGACGTACACCGCCATGTCGCGGGGACGCGAGGAGAACCGTTACTACACGCCGAGCAGCCCGCCGATGCCCGACGAGCACGGCCGGCATCTCCACGAGGAGCGCGCCGATGAGCTTGCCGAGCGGCTCGAGCGGTCCTGGGAGCGGAGCGGGGCCTCGGATTCCACCCTCGATTACGAGCGCATCGACGCAGCCGCCGAGAGGATGCTCGAGCACCGGGAGCGCAACCTCCGAGACCGAGAGCTGGAGCACCTATTCGGGCGCCGTCACCCTGAGCCAGAGCCGACGAGGTCGCCCGCCCATTTGCTGCTGGTGGACGATGACGACCTTGATCCTGGCTACGACAACGAGCGTGATTGCGACCTCGGCCACGATCTCGCTGAGGAGCTGTCTCCGGGAATCGGCGAGCCGAGCCCGTTCTGATGGCGCAGATGCAGCAGACGCAGCTGCCGCTGGACCGCCCCCAGGCGAACGTCCAGCCGAGAGCCTCAATACGCCGCACCAACGGTCATGTCCTGCGGCCAACGCCCGAGGACGCAGCGACCTCGGTGCCTACAGGGGGCGATGCAGACGTCCGGGGCGGTGTTTACGGGGCAGCGGAAGAAGCTCCGCTGCTCCTGACCGTCCGCGATGTCGAACAGCAACTTCAGCTTGGGCGAACCAGAACCTACGAGCTGCTTCGCGCCGGCGAGATTCCGGCCATCCGCATTGGGCGGGTACTTCGCGTGCCGCGCGATGCGCTCCTACAGTGGATCGACGCGCACACAACGTGACGCCGCAAGCGGTCATGCCGCCCGGGTTCGAACCTGGTCTGCGCGATCAGGCCTTCGGTAGCAATGTCTCCTCGAGCCTTCGGGACGCTCCCTCGTGCATGCCGGGCACCACGTGGCCGTACACCGTCAGCGTGAAGCTGGGGTTGCTGTGGCCGAGGCGCTCGCTCACGACTTTAGGGTGCTCACCCGCTGCGAGCATGAGTGTGGCCATCGTGTGCCGGAGTCCATGGAGCGGGAGGCGCGGCAATCCGATGTCGTCGAGGAGGCGGTAGAACGACTTCCGGATCCAGCCTGAGGTGAGGGGTTGGCCGGTGGCGTTAGCGAACACGAGATCGAAGTCGTGCCAGAGCTCGCCCGCCATGAGCCGAAACCTGACCTGATCCGCGCGATGCTCGCGGAGTGCTTCGAGTAGCTGCGGCGGGACAGAGACGGGTCGCGCCGATCGGTGTGTCTTCGTGGCTTTGAACCGGATCGCGCCGTCGTGACGCGAGTCGAGGGACTGCAGCACCAGCATGCGACCACCGTTCCAGTCAATGTCGGCCCACCGCAATGCGAGGAGCTCGCTGAGGCGCAGGCCGCACAGCAGAGCGGTGCGGAGGGGCAGGCCGAAGCGGTGGCCATCGAGTGCGGCGAGCAGCGTCCGGGCCTGATCGGGACTGAGCACACGAGGCGTCGACGCCGGAATGCTCGGGCGGTCGACTGCGTCGGCGGGGTTGAGCGGGATCGATTGCCAGGCCACTGCGTGACTGAGCGCCCGGTGCAGCACGTTGTGAATCTTCCTAACCGTTGCCGGCGCGAGCGGGCCGCCCGTTTTCCGATTACCGGTCGCTCGAAGGGCCTGTTCGGCGGCGAGGATGTGAGTCGGACGGAGCCGTTGGATGGGAATGTTGCCGAGGTTGGGAGTCAGATCGTTGCGCACAACGTCGCGATACCGGAGTTGTGTCCGCAGAGCGAGCGACGGCTCGACATAGTCGCGCAGCCATCGCTCCAGGAACTCGCCCACCGTCTCCTTGCTCGGATCGACATAGGTCCCGCTCGCCTGCGCGCTCACTTGGACAGCCGCTTCGCGCTCGGCGTCCTTCTTTGTGCCACGCACCGTGAACGTGCGGCGCACCCTCTTTCCGGTCCGAGGGTCATGCCCCTGCTCGAGAACGACCTCCCACGTTCCTTGCGACCTGCGATGGATCCGGCTCATCCGCCGCGTACCGCAAGGTGACGCCTCGTGCCGTGTCGGGTCGGCCAGTCCGGCAACATTTGGGCAACATTTCCGCCGGGGTGGAGCCACAAGGTGCGCGCCATCGGGCCAAATCGTATACGAAAAGTCGTACCCCGTATCGGATTCGAACCGATGGTCTCCGCCTTGAGAGGGCGGTGTCCTGGGCCACTAGACGAACGGGGCAATGGCTGTTCGGACGGGCTCTGCCGATCGAGCACGCGCCGCGCAGGACTTTCGCGTCCTCACCCGCCGGAGTTGGAGCGTAGCATCCGCGACGGTACCCGTCAGCCTCCGCTCACGCGCCGGTGCGGCGATCCCGCGGACCACGTCCTCGGGCGCGGGGTCGATCCTGGAACCGCCGGGATCAGCCGCAGTGGAGGCACGGTCGCACGCGAGAGACTACGGGAGCGCTGTGATCGCCAACGGCCGCGTCTCCATGTGCACGTTCAATTTCGAGGCTCAGAGCCTCGCCTGGTGGCTCCGCAGCCTTGACGCAAGAGCCCCAGCGATGCTGCAGCGTCGCTGGGGACCCTTACTGTTCGGCGAGGAGCGCCGAATCGAACGACAACGGGTCAGGTGACGTTGTGGTTCAGCGCGAGGCTGTCGGCCACCATGGTGCTCGGCGAGAGCATCGTTCCATAGCCACTCGGCAACTCGACGTCGCTCGCGCCCTGGCCGACAGCCCAGAGGATGGTGAGCTGAAGGCTGCCGACTTTCGCGGCGGTGGCGGTCTGGAAGAAGCTTGTCGGACCTGCCGCACGTATCGACGCGTACATCGGCGCGTAGTTGGGGCCGAGATTGCTCGGCGTGCGGATCGAGTCGTTGCCGAGGGTGCAGCGAGCGCCGAGCACCTGGCGGCAGTAGCTCATGAGGCTCTGCGTAAATGCCTCGTCGACCGAAGCGGTCCCATTCGCGTTGATGAGCTGGTAGGGATTGAAGGCGAGACTGGAGTGCGTGTGCGTCCAGCCGGTGTGCGCCAGGATCTGCTCGTCCTGGCAATGCTCGTCGGCTGCTGCCGTGTAGCCGGCGGCGAGGAGATCGTTGATCGTCTGGGTGCTCGAAGTCTCGCGGAGCAGCGGCTCGGCGTAGATGGTCATGCACCCCGTGATGGAGACATCCTCGATCTCCGGCGCGCTGTCGTACTTCGCTGCGAGGCTCGCCTGCAGGCTCGCATATGCCTGCTCCACCGGCGTGGTCCAGAAGCGCGGCACCGTGCCTCCAACGCTGTCCACGGTGTTGTAGATGTACACGGGCGCACCGCCGAGTGTCTTGACCCATTCGGGTGCCCCGATTCCTGCGGTGACACGCAACCGAAGGTGCATGTGCGCGTATGCGGGGTTGGTGCGAATCAGCGCGAGCGCCTGGTCGATCGCGTTGTTGCTCGCGATCGGCCCGCCCTGCGTGGGTTGTAGCGAAGCCCACGTCACATTGACCACCCAACCGCCCAGATCGGGCGCCACTTGGGTTGAGGGCGCGTGCTGACGGTCCAGCAGCCCGGACAGCTCAGGCTTGACCCCGGGCGGCGGCGTGGGTGTCGGGCTGGGCGTCGGGGTGGCTGTCGGGGTTGGCGTCGGGGTATTGGAGGGAGTGGTCGTCGGCTTCGGCGTCGGCGTTGGCGGCGCGCCGGCGCCGAACGCGCCCGAGAGATCACCGTTGGCGGCGCTGGCCGAGGCGCCAAGCAGTCCGACACCGTATGTCTCCTCGATGGCGCGAAGCGTTCCGTAGTGGTTCACGCCGCCGGTCCAGGGTCCGTGGCTCGACTTCGAGACGACGATGGTCGCGATATGGCCGCCACCGGCGCCGTTGAGCCCGGCGGTGTCGGTACCGGCGCTCTCGTCCCACGTGATGATGACCACACCGTTGTTCGCGTACCAGCTGGAGGCCAGGACCGTGGTCATGGTGCTCTTGAGCCACGCGTCGGCCTGCTGAATGGTGCCGCTGTGCATGTCATCGGCCGTGTTGGGGGTCATCCACACAAAGTCCGGAGCGGCGCTGCTGTTGAGGTCCGCCGCGATCTGCGAGGTTGTGAAGGGAACCACGTTGTTGCACTCGGCAGGCGTGGTGGTCACGCCCGAGAAGTACACGAACGGGTTGTGGCGCGCCACATAGTTCCCCGCCGTTCCGAGAGTCGTGTCGCAGGCGGCGGGCATCGATTCCATGTAAGCCTTCCACGAGGTCCCCTGATGGGACAGCTCATCGGCGAGAGTCGGGCTCGCGCATGGGTAGCACGAAGGCTTCGCATCGGTACCGTACGGAACGCCGTTGGTGCTGCCGCTGAGCAGACCCAGATAATTCCCGAGGGAATTGTGCGTGACCGCGTACGAATCGGTCGCCAGCGCATAGGTGCCGGCAAGGCTGTTGATGTACGGGGCGGTCGACTTCCCGATGATCGACGAGTACGCGTGGTTCTCTTCAACGATCACCATCACGTGCGCGTGCGGGTTTGCGGCCACCTGAGAGGCGGTCGTCGCGCCTGTCAGGAAGACGTGGGATGTCGTCGCGAAGAGCGTGATCGTCACACCGATCGACAGCATCAAGGCAAGACGTCGGATCATATGAGGTCCTCTTTGTGCGCTTGCAATTCACCGCGGCATGGGGGCCGTTCAACGGCATGGCGTGTAATGAGTTGTCTTTGTGCGCTTGGGTCACACCGTATTGGGCGCGCGACACCAGCGCAACATGGATCTGACAGCCTGTTGCACCGTCGTCGCACGATCGTCCGATCGGCCAGATTGCATCGTCACCGGGGTCGCACTCCGCCGTTACACCGGCCGGAAGGCGATCAGACCTGATCTGGCGCGCCCATCCCCAGGGTGTGCAGGGCGTCGGCGAGCGTGGCGCGCGTCGCCGCGACCAACGCTCGGCGGAATTGCCGCACCGAGTGATCCTCCTCGCGGACGATCGCGGGAGTGTGCTCGTAGAAGTCGCTGAAGGCCGACGCGAGCGCGAACGCGTAGGTGGTGAGCAACGAGGGTGCGAGTGCGTGTGCGGTCTCGGTGAGTGCACGCCCGTACGCCTCGATGCCGTGCAGCAACTCGCGCTCGGCCGGGTGCAGCTCGGACGGGATCTCGACAGACCCACCCTCATCGCTCACCTTGCGCAGGATGCCGGCGGCGCGAGCGTGCGCGTATTGCAGGTACACACCCGTGTCACCGGTGACTCGGAGCGCCTCGTCGAAGTCGAAGGCGATGATCTGGTTCAGCGAGAACTTGAGCAGGTAGTAGCGGACCGCGCCCGCCGCGACCAGCGTCGCGGTCGCGGCGTCGCGCGCGTTGGCGCTGAGCCGGGCGATCGCCCGGTCGAGCAGATCGTCGGCGCGCACCTCGATCCCGCGCCGTCCGCTGAGCGCCACGCTCTCGCGACCCGCTTCGATCTCGACGCCCAGCTCGGCCGCAGCCGCGGGTGTCAGCGCGACCACCTCGTAGCTCAGGTGGATCGAGCTGTCGGCCTCGCGTTCGTGGTGCAGGCGGCGCAGCGCTCGCTGCACCACGCGTTGCGGGTACGCCTGGCGCGCATCGATGACGTTGATCACCCGCTGCGCGTGCCCGAAATCCGCCGCCGGCGCATCCGGGTGCCGCAGGATCGAGGTGGTCATGAGGGTTGGATCACTCTCCCACGGCACGTATTGGAAGTCGCGCCCAAGGAGGCCAAATTTCCAGAGCTGGTAAGCAATGTCCTTTGCCGTGTAGGTCGCGATACCGTCGGATTTGACCAGAACCTTCGAGTCATCGTCGGCGTCGTCCTCGGCAGCGTCCGCCGGCATCACCCAGCAGCCCGCGAGCTTGCCGCTCTCGGCGAGCACGATTGCCCCGGACTCTCGGAGCAATTCGAAAGCCTGGCGCCAGAAGCCGAGGCCGATGATGTCCGACTCCCAGGTGAGCAGGTCGTACGCGATGTCGAAACGGCGCATCGTTGCAAGGTGCGCGTTGACGATCCGCCGCGCGAGTGCCTTGACGTACACGGCAGTCTGGTTGCCTCCCTCCTCGATCTCGCGGAGCACGGCGCGCCGCCGTTCGAGGAGTTCCGCGTCGGTCTCGTAGCGCGCGGAGACCGCGATGTACACCCGGGAGCAGTACTGGTCGAACGGCTCGCCCGGCATCGGCTCGATGCCGAGCTCACGAATCCCGACCACGACGTCCGCCACCTGGACCCCGGTGTCGTCGATGTAATTGTTCACCTCCACGGCATGGCCGGTGCGCCGGAGGACACGCGCAACCGTGTCGCCGATGCACGCGTTGCGCAGGTGCCCGATGTGCGCCGCCTTGTTGGGATTGGTGGCCGTGTGCTCGACGAGCGTTTTCCCCGCGACCGGTTTCGGGAGGTCGACGCTGCCTGTGATCTCGAGGTCCGTTGCCGCGGCCAGGACCGCGGTGGCCCAGGCGCGGTCGTCGAGGTGGGCGTTGACGTATCCGGGCGGGGTCACTGTCCAGGACCGCACCCGGGGCACCGGTGCCGCCTCGAGGTGGGCCACCAGCTCGGCGGCGATCGCGGCCGGAGCGCGCCGGAGGGCTCGCGCGAGGCCCAGCGCCGCCGGCGTCGACCAGTCGCCGAACTCGGGGCGAGCCGAACGCTCGACCACAACCTCGAACCCGGCATCCACCCCGGTCGCGTCGAGGGCGCGGCGTACGGCCTCGATGAGCAGCATCCTCGTGTCAGGCATATCGCGCAAGGGTAACGGGGAGCACGGCCCGGTCCCGACGGGCGACAATGCGCCGCCGTGGACTCGCGACCATGCGTGATCCCGGCCGCGGGCCTGGGGACACGCTTTCTCCCCGCCACCAAGGAGCTTCCCAAAGAGCTGCTCCCGGTTCTCGATCGCCCCGTGATCCAGTGGGCGGTCGAGGAGGCGGTGGCGTCAGGGGCCGACGAGATCGTCCTCGTCCTCGCCGAGGGGAAGGAGGCCCTGGCAGCCCATCTCCGACCCGATCTCCCGCTCGAACGGTTGCTCGAGGAGCGGGGTAAGACCGCGGAGCTGGAAGCGGTGCGCAGAGCCGGCAACCTCTGCCGGGTCACCGTGGCCCGCCAGGCATCTCCTCGCGGACTGGGCGACGCCGTGCTGTGCGCCGAAGATGCCGTGGGCGACCGGACCTTCCTGTGCATGCTCCCCGACGACCTTTCGCTTGCTCAACCGCCGGTGCTTCGCCAGCTCTGGGACGCGCATGAGCAGCTCGGGACGCCCATCCTTGCGCTGATGCGGGTGCCGAACGATCAGATCTCGAGGTACGGATGTGCCGAGATCGCCGAGTCCCGTGGCAAGCTGCACAGGGTGAGTGGGCTGGTCGAGAAGCCACCGGCCGCCGAGGCCAAGAGCGATCTCGCCGTGATGGGCAGATACGTGCTCACCCCGGCGATCTTTGCCGCGCTCCGCGAGACCAGGCCGGGTGCCCTGGGCGAGATCCAGCTCACCGACGCGATCGGGCTCATGCTCGAGGGCGGCGACGTCTGGGGTGTCGAGTTCGATGGCGAACTCCTCGACGTCGGGACGCCGTCCGGCTGGCTCGCCACCAACATGCGCCTCGCCCGCGAGCATCCGGAGTTTCGGACCGCCGTGGCCAGCATCGACGGGTTGGGCGCGGCGTGAACGCGCTCCGTCGTGAGTGGGGCGCGGTCACCTTCGTGGTCACGATCCTGGTCGGCGCAGTTGCCGTCGCGATCTCACTGGGGGTGTCCGCATCGCACGGGACCCCCATTCAATCGGCGCTGCCCTGCCCCTCGTACACCCCCTACGTGGTCACCCCGACCCCGGTGCCGACGGCGACGCCCAAGCCCACGGCGAGCGGGAAGGCGACCCCGACCCCGACCCCGACGCCCGTCCCGACGCCGACCGCGACCCCGGCTCCGTTCAACCCCCAGCTCCAGGGCTGCCCGACGCCGCCACTCCCGCCCACCACGCCGACACCCATCTCGACCCCGACCGCCGTGGGCGCGACCCCGACGCCGACCGCCACGCCGACGCCCACTCCGGTTCCCACCACCCCGCCGAACTCCACACCGCTGCCGACCGGCACCCCGAAGCCGACCGCAGCGGCCGCCCCGCCGGGCTGAGCG
>Ga0307374_10004248_pt1 | contig 23934 bp, 17 predicted proteins | sample OX3MG_FD_202532 | JGI IMG/M metagenome (GOLD analysis project Ga0307374, IMG submission 202532) | Soil microbial communities from Risofladan, Vaasa, Finland - OX-3 | ecosystem: Environmental > Terrestrial > Soil > Coastal area > Acid sulfate soil | place: Finland: Risofladan, Vaasa | collected... | reverse complement strand
CATCGGCTCGCACTCGTTCTTCTGCTCCAAAAGCCAGCTGGAATGCCGCAGATCCATATATAGAAAATAAATTACGGCCAGATTGAACAACCCCACGATCACCAGGACGATCTGTGTTAGGCGTTCTCTTTTCACATTGACCTCCTTTGAGCGAATTTTGTCGCGAGCCCAGCAGCGGCTTTAAGAAGAAGTGGTCCCAGCTTCCGGTTGGCGGACGCTCCGCTCCGTACTAACTTCGGCTTCAACGCCTGACCAAGTCCACGCCTGCCAGATGATGACCGAGGTGGCCACAGTTTCGATCGTTGCGAAGAACAAGTACTCTGGAAAAGCAGGCGGCCTGCCCCATCCGGCCAGAGGCGGAACGAAGGTCAGGAAACCGTTTACAAGGGTTATAACGCCACCCGCGATTATATTCGCTAGCCGGTTCGCTCTAAACGGAAGCAGTCGACATGCCAGAATCATGGCGATGGGTATTTCTATCAAGACCGCTGAACCCATCAGAGCCCATGGGGAAAGAGGCTCGAATGAATTTCGCGAGCCAGCAATAGCGAACAGGGCAACGACGTCCGCATACAGGTAGTTCAATAACGCGAATATCCACAGTACAGACAACCGCTCCTTTGTGTCATGCATGTCAACCTCCTCGGAACAGTTACGGTCCCGCGGCAGAAAAAGATGCACAATCGGCGGGTCGCCCACCTTTCGCGGCGCGTTTCCTGTCGTGACATAGCCGCAGCGGACGGACGATACCACTGCGCCAACTCCCCGCACAGTGACCTGGTTTGGCCGTGGGTGCCGCACCCTTTGGTTTCTAAGGGTGCGGGTTTTCTTCGGTTCCCCAGGCTCGAACATGCGAAATAAACTGCTTCGGGTTTATGGCCATCAGCATTTCATTACGTACAGGCAGGCGCCACTCACTTAACGCATGACGATGACAATTTGAGAGCTGCTAGTAAGTCAAAATCGTTCAGCGCGCCAAGGGTGCTCACACCCGCCTGGAGCTTGAACCCGGTCGGCGAATATTCGATCTCCGTGCTCGTCCCCGACTTGGTTTGCTCCACCACGCGCTCCAGCGCGTCGTATGTGACGAAGACTTAAGAGAGAATTACGATCATCATAATTAGAACTCCATAGGCTCCCGCGATGCCCGCTAACAAGATCCGCGAGAGCCTGACCTTCGTGAAGGTTTCATCTCCGACCAGTTGCAATCTCCTAACAATGGAATGTGCCCTGAAACCCGCGGCTGCGGGCACACAGGCCACCAGGGACACCGTAAAGGCGTTAAATATCCAAGCGGGTAGCAGTGGGTTTGGATGCTTCCAAACATGGACAGCAACCGCCGCCTCAACGGTGACGAATTCTAGCAACACACCCACCATAAGTAGATTCGTGATAAAAGGATGATCGTTTTTCATTTGGTTACCTCGCTACATTTTTGGGGTAACAACCGCAACATCGACGAAAAGTTAGTCAAACACTTAAGACACCATACGGCGGGCGGCCCACCTTTCGCGGCACGTTTTCCTTTTGTGACATAGCCGCAGCGGACGGATGGTACCACTGCGCCACTTCCCCGCACAGTGACTTGGTTTGGCCGTGGGTGCCGCACCCTTTGGTTTCTAAGGGTGCGGGTTTTCTTCGGTTCCTCAGGCTCGAACATGCGGAATAAACTGGTCAGGATTTATGGCCATGCATGGAGCAGCTACAGTTTTTGTGCGGGACACAACGTTCCACCCGCCCGATGCGTAGCTACGTAACTAGGCGGATCACCGAAAAAGTGGGTAAAATCGCTCTATTGAAGGGGAGAGCAATTCATGGCGGAAAAGATGGCGAACAATGAAGCGGAATGGAAGCGGCGGCTCACGCCGGAGCAGTATCACGTGACGCGCGAAGAGGGCACGGAGCCGCCTTTCACGGGCAAGTATTGGGACACTCATGATGGGGGGACGTATCACTGCGTTTGTTGCGGCGAGCCGCTGTTCGATTCCTCGACGAAGTTCGAGTCGGGAACGGGCTGGCCGAGTTTCTATCAGCCAGCCGACGCGAGCAAAATCGAGGAGCGCAAAGATTCGACCTACGGGATGGCGCGCACCGAGGCGCGCTGCGCGAAATGTGGCGCCCACCTGGGCCACGTGTTCGAAGACGGTCCGGCGCCCACGGGCCTGCGCTACTGCATGAATTCCGCCGCGCTGGACCTGAAACGCCGCGACAAGAAGTAAGGCCAGCTCAGTCGCGAGGCCGACGGCACACCTTCGAGCGCCATCCCTTGACATCACCCCGCAGATAGACTAAACTAACTGAACTTAGTTTACTTGGCCAGATTGTGCTGGGCGAGAGAGAGCCAAATGACGACTATAAACATTCATAAGGCCAAAACTCAATTGTCCCGTCTGGTCGATGAAGCCGCCGAAGGCAAGCCTTTCATCATTGCCAAAGCCGGCAAGCCCATGGTCAAGGTCACCGCGCTTGACGCCCCGTCTGGCAAGCAGGTCCGGCGGCTGGGCTTTCTGCGCGGACAGTTCTCGGTTCCCGACGATTTTAACAGCATGGGCAGCGAAGAGATCGAGCGGCTTTTCGGCGGTAGACGGTGAAATTGCTGTTGGATACTCACCTGCTGCTCTGGGCTGCAAGTGAACCGAAGCGCATTCCTAGATCCGCGCGTATTTTGATCGAAGACCCTGAAAACGAGGTCATGTTCAGCGCGGCCAGCCTGTGGGAGATTACGATTAAACGCGGCCTCGGACGTCAAGACTTCCGCGTAGATCCGCGTGTGCTGCGGCGGGCGCTGCTGGACAATGGTTACGTCGAGCTTCCGATCACCAGTGAGCACGTGATCCACATTGAGCAGCTTCCGCCCAAGCACAAGGATCCCTTTGACCGAGTATTAATCGCGCAGGCGATCGTCGAGGGAATCACCCTGCTCACAAACGATCAGAAACTGGCAGCCTATCCCGGCCCCATCCGCAAGGTATGATCGTTGCCGCCGCCCCCGTCCAATGTGACGTTGATGGAATACCGAAGGCGTCGCATTACGCAAGAATATCGCCGATGGGGTAGACCGGCAAGGTTAGAGCATTTCCATGGATGATGTAGCGCGGTTCCATGCATCATCCTGCTCGCCGCCAAATGGGCAGACTGTCGTTCCGAGCCCAGTCCCGCGCTTCTTGCGGGAATGGGGGCGAGGAATCTGCTTCTGCTTTCCGCTACCTCGCTACACCATTTATGTAATTGCTTTAGCCCGCTTCAGGGCCAGGAGCCACTCACGTAACGCATGACGATGACAATTTCAGAGCCTGGCTAGGACAGGCCCATCGCATCTCGCAGTTTGCTGATAATGACTTCCAGTCCTTCTTCAGACCGGGCCGCTAGACGACCCGCCAGCAACGGAGACTTGGCTTTGACCTCCTCGTAAGAAATTTTATACCAAACGGGAAGGATGACCTTTGTGCCACCAATCTCCCTTGCCATAAGGCCATCCAGTTCTGCTTGCGGCCAGCCTTTCGCAAAAAAATTTTGGCTCAAAACGATGATGCCGAATCGCGACCGCGATAGTCCTTCGTCGATTTTCGCTCTGAGACTGTCGCCGACCTTGAGTGCTTCATCAAACCAGGTCAATACACCCGACTTTTCAAGTGCCTGATGGAGCGGTCGGACAAAGTCATCTTTATCCTCGCTCGCGTGCGAAATAAAGGCGTCCCATTTGTGGCCTGTTTCGGCAACGATGACTTTGGCTCTCTTTTCGTCAAGTACCGTCCCTTTTCTTTTTATTAACAGTCTGCGATTGATTCGGTCAATTACGCCGCCTACCCCACGCTCGATTTGTTTCGTAAGACTGTCCATAAGAGCGACATTTTTTAGAAGAGGCATTTGACCCAGCATCTCGTGTATGGCATGCACGGCGTGGTGTTGCTGCCCCCAACAGAATTGCGCAACTTCCGAGCTTATTTCTCTGAATGCGGCATCGTCAAAAGGCAAACCGGACCTTTCGTAAGCCTGCAATAGACTATCGGCTCGGGCTTCTCCCATCTGGTCAACATGCCACACCAGGACTTGTGCATATGCCTGGCCGTACATGCCCGATTGCATTAAATTGCGACGAATGAAATCGTTGCGTACGTCAACCAGTTTCTCTCGATATTCCTTCTGAATATGCTCGACCCGCTCCTGATACAACGCGTCCGCGTAGCTTCGTCCATCTTGGTCGAGAGGCATGGGATGGATTATATGACAATGCGCCGACCGAGACCCGTCAATAGCCAAGCTCATGCCGCACCACACGAAACAACCAAGCCAGGAACACGATCGTGATGGTTATTTCGAAGGCATAGAGTTGAATAAGGAAGAAAACGCGATGCGGGTCGCGCCTTCGTGACCGCTGTGCCATAGGACGCTCGTTTCTCCGACCCAGATGCACCGTTTCCACAGAAAAAATTTCCTACACTGCGGATACGTGCACGGTCGATGGGGTGCCTACCGGGTGGGGACAGCGGATGCGAGAACTATAACAGAGAAGACTCTATTTATGCAGTGGATTTGAGTGCAACCACCAGGAGACCGGGTTTCGCTGACCCTTTTCGCGACCTACGAGCAGGTGTCTGCAAGCCTGAGCGCGATTAAATTTGAGGCGTGCACGAAATATTCAACACGTTGTGCGCAACGTTGGGTCTAGAAGCGATTGCGTGGTTGTGGGACGAACTCAATCCCTTGTTGGACACCGCGCCTTTGCCTTTCATGTTCGCGCTGAACCGCCGCCTTAGGCCCGGCCATTGGTGGAACCGCAGAACGGGCGACCCGAACAATAAAAAATTCCGGGCAGGCGACGGTAAAGGCCCGTAGACGAGATTCTAGGCGGCTTTGATTGGGTGATTGCTGCGACGATGGTGTCAATTATCTCCTGCGGGTCTATTGCTTGTGCGAGGGGCGTAAGCGCACGAGGTCGGTTTCCGAGCCGACAAATCCCCAGGCATTCCATGCGTTGCCGTTGACCACCTGCCGAAAGAGCGCGGTGGCACGCTTCGTATCGTGACTGTTGTAGAGGCGCCAGTTCCCCACGCCGTAGGTAACGGTGTCGAAAGCCAGCTCGGATTCAACGTCATTGGGATTGGCAGGCTTCGGCGGCAATACCGCTTGCTCCGACAACGCGCCTTGATAAAAACGCTCCAGCCGCAGATAAAAAAGCAAATGCGGCTCGGTGTTTTTCATCTCGGGGGTAATTCGCTCGAGAACTTGCGCCGCTTCTGCGGGCTTGCCGGCGCGGCGGAGAGAAACATACAGCCAGTTCGAACAGTCAATGATGCTGTCATTGTTCTTCGCGAGCGCAAGGGCCTTGCGAAAAGAGTCCGCCGCCGCGGCGAACTGGCCTTGAAAATAGTGCGCCAAGCCGAGATGGTAAAAGGCGTCGAGCTTCTTCGGGTCGAGCGAGGCGGCATGCGCCAGATCGCGTTCGGCGGCGCGGAATTCGCGGAGGCCGAGTTCGCGATGCCCTCTCTCGATATAGAGGTCGGCGTTTTTAGGAGCGAATGCGAGGCCTCTGGTGCAGGTGGCCACGGCTTCGCGGTACTGCCGCCTTCCCGCCTGAGCCTGAGAAAGCGCGAGGACGAGGCTTACGTTTTTCGAATCGGCGGCGAGCTTCTTGCGCGCCGCGATTACGGCGGCGTCATCGGGCTGCGCGTAGAACTTGCGTCCCAGCAGCGAAGTGACTTCGAAAGCGCCACGGGGCTCGCTGGCGGCGGGCGTTTGCGCGTCGAGCTGCGGCGCGAGGCCGAGCAAAAACAGCAAAAGGAAAGTTGTCAGCAACGCGCCGATGCGAATGGTTCGGGTGCGGAATGTTGCGATCACTGCTGCCATGAGCGTTGGCCTCGCTTTCAGAGAACACATGCTGAGTTTGGTGGCTCCGAGTCAACCGCAAAGGAAGCCGCCATATAGTAGTACGCGCGCGAAATTTCGCCACTTCCGCCACTCCGCCGCGGGAGCGATTATACAGGCAGGCGGCAGAAATTCCTCATGTCTGTCTCGCGCATTCCAGATGTTAACTCTTTGAACGCCTTGACTGACAGGTGTGTCTAGTATAAGGCCTTTTGCGCGGACCCCTGAAATCACCGCCCAATCGCCCCTAACCTCCCGCAGATCTGCGCGTTGCCATCGTGATTGCGTCGTTTGCGACCCGATTTTTCGCGCGCGGACCAATTGTTGCGTGGAGCGCCAGTTAACGGCGCAAAGCAATCAGCGCGCGCAGCCGCGAGCGTCGCGATACGAAAAACGCGCAACACGGACGTTTCTGGTAAGATGCCGCCGCTGCATTCAGGAAATGCGATGACGCTAACGGCGGAGCAATTCGATTTGGTGGTGATCGGTTCCGGACCCGCTGGAGAAAAGGGCGCTGCGCAAGCTGCATACTTCGGCAAACGCGTCGCATTGATTGAACGCGAGGAGTCCGTCGGCGGCGCGTGCATCAACACCGGAACTGTGCCCAGCAAAACGCTGCGTGAATCGGCTTTGTATTTTTCCGGCCTGCGGCAGCGCGGAATTTATGGCATCGACTATTCGCTGCGCGCAGGACTTACGGTCAAAGACTTCATGCACCACAAAGACGAAGTCGTGGCGGCGGAGCGGAAGAAAATCGAGCGCAACCTCGCGTCACACGGAATCGAATTCGTGCGCGGCGCCGCGACGTTTGCCGATGTGCACACAATTACGGTCACGGCGAAAGGCGCGCCACGCACACTCTCCGCCTCCGCGATTTTAATTGCGACAGGCTCCCGCCCGCACCGGGCGGCGGAAATTCCCTACGACGACAAGTTCATATTCGATTCGGATTCCATCCTGACGATGGATCGCATCCCGGAAAGCATGATCGTCGTCGGCGGAGGCGTAATCGGCTGCGAATACGCTTCGATTTTCGCCGCGCTGGGTGTGAAGGTTGCTCTAGTCGACGGCCGGGACCGCCTGCTTCCCTTCCTCGACAAGGAAATTGCCGAACGGCTGCGGACAAAACTCGACAGCCTGAACGTGCAATTTTATTTTGGCGAGCGCATGGCGAAAATCGAGCGCACGAACGGCGGAATCCGCATGACTTTTGAATCGGGAAAATCGCTGAACGCGGAGACGGCGCTTTTTGCAGCCGGACGGCGCGGGAATATTGACGGATTGAATCTGGAAAAAGCAGGCGTCGAAGTGAATTCGCGCGGATTGATCGTCGTGAATGAAAATTATGAAACGACGGCGACGGGTGTATATGCCGCAGGCGATGTGATCGGTTTTCCGGCGCTGGCGTCCACATCGATGGAGCAGGGACGGCTGGCCGTTTGCCATGCATTCCGATTTCAGTACAAACAGAAACTGGCGTCGATGATGCCCATGGGGATTTACACGATTCCGGAAATCTCCGCCGTTGGTGAGACCGAGGAATCGTGCCAGGAGAAAAAGATTTCGTACGCCGTTGGACGAGCCAACTACGCGAACAACGCGCGCGGAATGATCACGGGAGATGCGGCCGGACTGCTGAAGTTGATTTTCCGCCGCAACGACAAGCGTGTCATCGGCGTGCACATGATCGGCGAAAACGCGACCGAGCTGATACACATCGGCTCTGCGGTCATGGAAATGGGCGGCACGCTCGACACGTTTATCGAATTGGTGTTCAATTACCCGACTCTTTCGGAAACGTACAAATACGCCGCGTATGACGGGCTCGGAAATTTGGCGGGACATAAATTGCGCGAGGGCTGACGGCGGAATGTTGTCCGGTACTTGTGTCGGGAGGCGGCCAAGACAATTTCAATTGCGAGGGAGGGTGCGATGAAAAAACTGATGAAGAAATTATTGCTGTGCGCGGGTCTGATCACGTTGGGAGCTCTTGCCGGCGGTCCGAGTGCTTCGGCGCAGGAAAAGCCGGCACAGATTTTGTACACGTATGTCGCGGAATGGAGTGTACCGCGAGCGCAGTGGGGCGGCATGGATAAATTCTCTCAGAGCATGACGGCGACGCTCGATAAACTGGTCGAAGACGGCACGTTGACGGGTTATGGCTCCGCAAATCCCCTGGTGCACACCGAAGATGGGCCGACACACGAAGATTGGTTGCAGGCCACGAGCGTTGCGGGAATTTTGCGAGCGCTCGATGCCATACGGGAGGCGGATACCACAAGCCCCGTGCTGGCCAATGCGCGGCACTTCGACATCTTTCTGCGTTCGACGATTCATGCCAATAAACCCGGAACGTACGAACACGCGTACCTGTGGGTGGGATCGTTCGCGATCAAGCCGGGTCACGTTGAGGACTGGAGCCAGAATTTCAAAACGTACATGGCCCCTGAATTGGACAAGCTGGTCAAGGACGGGACGCTCGCCGCGTACCAGCTCGACACAGAACTTGTGCATCAGGGCGATCCGAACACGCTGGATTACGCGTTTGTCGCCACGCACCCGGACGGAATCGACAAAGTGCAGGCGATGATTCGCCAAGTCGAAGGGAAAAATCCGGCGATCGGCGGTTCGTTCGATTCGTGGGAGCAAGACAAAGGTCATTCCGATTCAATTGCCTTGGTCACCATGATGAAAACGAAGTAGCGAAGCACTGACGCGGGGCGCACGTGCTAGTTGGTGGGATTGCGCGGGAATTTGAGATAAGGCAAGCGAACGCCATTAATAAGGATTTGGTCGGCGCGCATTGACGCGGGAGGCTCGAAGCCCGCGTCGCCGCCGCTGGTTACAAAATCATCCTGATCCACACCGTCGCCGCTCACGCCGAGTCCGCCGACGAGTTGCCCGCTGACGTAAATTCCCTCACTGCCCGGAAAAAAAACAATGCCGCTTTGATTCGGCCCAGCGGGCTGCGAGCCTTGCGTGCACGGGTTGGCGACGTCGTTGGTGTAGAGCGCAAAAAATGGACCGGCTGCGGTGCCGTCAATGCCGGGCGGAAAAAACGGCTGCGCCCCAAAGCTGATGGTGCGATTCGTCACCGCAGTGCCGAGGGGAACTCCCGGAAGATCCGCAGGCGCGCGCGCGGCGCTGTTGAAGTAAATCATGTTGCGCGCCTTGGTGGCGGCCACGTCCACGCTGAAAACTGTGGCGTCGGTCATGCGGTAGAGTGCGATGAGCGTGCCGTCCAAATCAGCGACGGCGATAACCATTTTCGCGCGCGAGCCATCCGGCAAACGAATGATCGCGCGCGTCTGGTTCGCTGTGTTGACCGCAGCCATGACGATTTGATTGACCCGTGACGACGAAAGGCCGCCGAGCGGGCCGGGGTTCGGGCCAACGAGATAGCCTTCAGGCGGGGCCTGCGGGCTCGCGATCGGGCCAACCAAATATGTGCCGCCTGCCGCCGAGCCTGCGGACATCCCGGATGGCAGCGTGGTTTGGTTTACGAACGGCAACGCAATGCCGTCAATAAAAACGACGCCGGGCGGAGCCGGCGACGGGCCAAAACCACTGCTCGTGGCTCCGGAAAAAGCGGCGAATTCGGCAACGTCATTTGACGCACCCGCAACGCCAATGCCGCCGAGAAGAACTCCATTCTTGAAAATCGGCACGCCACCCGGATTGACGGCGTTGGGATCGGAATCATTTACGTCGCCTTTGCCAGTTGCGACGCCGAGGCCGGGATTTGCGCCGCTAATCGAGCGCGCGGGTGGAATCGATTCCCCAGGATTGAAACTTGCGCTCAATGCACAGCCGCGATTCGTGTTTTCGATGCCGTAGAGCGCGGCGTTGGCTGTGTCGGTGACGCCGGGCGGAAAATGAATTCCGCTGATGAAACGCACTGTGCGCGAGGAAAGCGGCGCTTGATCGTTGCTGAAAAAAGCGGCAGTGCGGGCGAGAGAAACCGCGAGTTCGTTGGTATCAACCGTTTGACTGAAATTTCCGATGCTGCTCGGCGAGAATCCCGGCTTCTGAAAAACGGCGAGGATATCACCTTCGCGATTGGTGACGGCGACGACGTAGGGCACATTCACGGCAGAGGCCGCCGCCTGCACGATTGACTGCACGTCCGCCGCAGATAATTCCGCAACCGGCGGCGGAGGCGGACCGGGCGAATTCGAGGAGCTTGTTCCGGCACATGAAGCGAGCGCAAGGGAAAGGAAAACGACGATTGACGAAGTCAGCGGACATCTGGAATAAGAGATCATTTGTGAGCGCGTGCGACCGCGCGGCATAACACCTCGCAGCGAAGTGAGAAGTTGGTATCACATCCATCAAGCGGACTCAACATGCGCCGCGAAAATGCGCGAAGGTAGGTTCTTGTCCGGCAACATCACGTCGAGAAACTTGGGGGAATATCCTTGCCGGGCTGTGGGCGCTGTGATAGCAAGTAGCGCGTCTAGGGCTGTGAAAAACGCGATGTGGTGGCGCAGGTTTTTTTTCAAATTGAGGGTTCCCTTCTCTGCGCGGATGCGACGGGCCTGCGGAATCGTAGTCACGCTGGCCGCATGGGTGATCCTCTGCCCCGGCGCGAAAGCGGAGATGCATTTGATTGATCGAGGCGTCCCGCACGCACAGCGCCCGCAGCAGGAGCAACGGTTGACGCGGCCAAACCAGCAATTTTCCGCCGTGATCGGAATCTTACGGGATTTCGCGGGTCAACCGATCGGCGGAACTCAGATCCTTTTGCGAATGGGGCCACGCGGCAAAGCATTTCAAACCACGTCAACCGGCGACGGCGTTTTCCGTTTCACGAACTTACCCGCGGGAAAATACGAACTGACGATTACGAAGGACGGATTTCGGCCGATTGCGCGAAATGATTTGGTCGTGGCTACCGCGGAAGTGGTGACAATGGACTTGAGAATGGAAGCGCTCACGAGCCCGCCAACGATTGAACGTCCACCACAGGAACCGGGAACTCAGCCGAGCGCGCCGGTGCAACCGCCCGCACCGCTTCCCTCTTACCATCAAATGCAAGGGCCCGCGCAACAGAATGCGGCGCCCGCACCTGCGGCGCCGTTGCCGTCCTACGACAAAGTATTTCAGCCGGAGCCCGACCGATGGGACATCGCGATGCCGGATTGGAAGCGCTACGGCCACGGCGGAGAATATCCCTACGTGAAGGGGCACTGGTGGGATCCGTTCAATCGCAACAAATGGAAGGGCGACTATCCCGTCTTCGGCAATTCCACGTTTTTCGATTTCACAGGGACGAGCGATTCTTTTTTTGATGAACGGCGAGTGCCTGCGCCAAGCGGCGTGAGCCAGGCGCGTCCCGGTACAGCGGAGTTCTTCGGAAAGGGCGAGCAATCTTTTCTGAGCCAGAATTTTCGGCTGTCGTTTGATCTATTTCACGGCGACACGAGTTTCAAACCCGTGGACTGGCGCATTCAATTTACGTCCGAATTCAATGTCAACTATTTGAACACGCAGGAACTTCGCCTGGTGAACATCGACGTGCGCGCGGGAACGAGCCGTTTTGACACGCACGCCGGAATTCAGGAAGCGTTCGTGGAATACAAAATTGCCGACCTAAGTCCGAATTACGATTTTCTTTCGGTGCGCGCGGGAATTCAGGAGTTCACCAGCGATTTTCGCGGATTTTTGTTCTCCGACGAGCAGCCAGGGCTCAGATTGTTCGGGAATCTGAAATCGAACCGCTGGCAGTACAACCTGGCGTATTTTCAAATGCTCGAGAAAGACACGAACAGCGAACTGAACACGTTTGAGCGCCGCCACCAACAAGTTGCGGTCGCGAATCTGTACATGCAGGATTTTATCTGGAAGGGTTACACGACGGAGTTCAGCGTCGCGTACAACAAAGACGACCCGACGATTCATTTCGACTCGAACGGATTTCTGGTGCGTCCCGCACCGATTGGAAATGTGGTGAATCAAGGCGCGGGAATCGAAACGCACGGAATCCGCGTGGCGTATTTGGGATGGGCGAGCGACGGCCACATCGGCCCCGCAAACGTGAGCCATGCGTTTTATCAGGCGCTGGGATATGACACGTTCAACCCCATTGCTGGGCGCAGAGTGACCATCAACGCGCAGATGGCGGCGCTCGAACTTTCGGAAGATAAGGACTGGGCGCGATTTCGCGGCTCTTTTTTTTACGCTTCGGGCGATGCAAATCCTCGCGATGGGCGCGCGCGCGGATTCGACGCGATCGTCGATAATCCAGCCTTCGCCGGAGGAATGTTCAGCTTCTGGAACCGCGAAGCGATTAAGCTTTCAGGCTCAGGCGTCGCGCTTACGCCGCAGGATAGTCTGCTGCCGAGTTTGCGTTCGAATAAAACGGAGGGGCAGGCGAATTTCGTGAATCCGGGGATATGGATTTACAACGCGGGAGCGGACTTCGATTTGACGCCGAAGCTCACGGCGGTGACGAATTTCAATTTCATGCGCTTTGACCGCACCGAGCCGCTCGAACTTGTGCTGTTCCAATCGCCGATTCACCACAACATCGGCGAGGAATTCGACCTGGGAGCAAAGTATCGCCCGCCGCTGACGGAAAACATGGTGCTGACGTTTGGCGGCTCCGTGTTTCAGCCGGGGCACGGTTTTCAGGATATTTACACCAAGCGGACGCTTTTTTCGGCGTTCGCGAATTTGAGATTTCGATTCTGAGGGCACATTCTAAGTGAAAGTCTTGCGCAACTTTACACCGCACGCCGCCGGCCAATGGCGCTCGGCGCTCATTTGCTTTAGCGCGGCAACCGTCCTGCTTGGGATGGCGCTGCTCGGCGGACGGCGCAGCGCCCGAGCACAGGAAGCGCGAAACGATAATCTGCTGATCAATCAAACGCAGGCAGACGCGGACAGAAAAAGTGCAGGGTGCATTTCATGCCACATGGGCGTGGATGAGCCGACGATGCACACTACGGGAACGGTGCGGCTCGGATGTGTGGATTGCCACACGGGAAACCCGAGCGTTGTTGTACCTGGGGGAGCGAAACCCGGCTCGGCGGAATACCAAGACGCGAAAGCGAAGGCGCATCCGAGACCAGAGCTGCCATGGCTATGGAAAAGTTCGGCGAATCCCGTACGCGCGAATACGGATTGGCTGCGCGAAAATGCGGATTACATTCAATTCGTGAATCCGGGGGATTTGCGCGTCGCCGCCAAAACGTGCGGGCAAAACGGATGCCACGCGCAGGAAACATACGCCGTGCGCACCAGCATGATGGCGACAGGCGGAATTCTGTGGGGTGCGGCGCTTTACAACAACGGCTCGTATCCGCTGAAAGACGAGCATTTCGGCGAGAGCTACGCAGCGAACGGCACTCCGCAGCGTGTGACGACATATCCCGCGCCAACGCACGAAGAAACCATGAACAAAGGCGTGCTCCCGTTTGTTCAGCCGCTCGAGCGATGGGAAATTTCGCAGCCGGGGAACGTGCTGCGCGTCTTCGAGCGCGGCGGCGAGGAGAAAAGCGAAATCGGCAATCCGAATCGGCTCGAAGAACCGGGAAAGCCCGATGACAAATTAAGCTTCCGCGGATTCGGGACGCAATTGCGGACCGATCCTGTCTTCCTCGGCCTGCAAAAAACCAGATTGCTCGATCCGACTCTCAACATGCCAGGCACGAACGATCAGCCGGGAGATTATCGCGCGAGCGGATGCTCGGCGTGCCACGTGGTTTACGCGAATGACCGGTCGGCGACGCATTCGATGCAGTACGCGAAGTACGGGAACATGGGCGCGAGCGCCGAAAACGATCCCACGATTCCGCGCGGCGAGCCAGGACACCCAATTAAACATGAATTCACGATGTCGATGCCATCGAGTCAGTGCATGGTATGCCATGTCCATCCGGGCACGAACATGATGACGACGTTTTACGGCGACACGTGGTGGGACAACGAAGTTGACGGCAAAGCGATGTATCCCGCGCAGCAGCGCAATCCGACGGAGGAAGACCGCTACAGCGTAGGACTGCGCAATCCCGAAGCAGCCGCGCCGCGCGGTTTGTGGGCCAGCGTGAAATTTCTGGCGCAAACGGGAACCGCGACATTCAACAAATCACTCAATGAAACGCAATTCGACGATTTTCACGGCCACGGATGGATTTTCCGGTGGGTCGAAAAGCACGACCGCCAGGGAAATCTCCTGGACGCCAATAATCACGTCGTTCCGTTCAACGATCCGGAGAAATTCGGGAAGGCGGTGCATTTGCAGGACCTGCACCTCGAAAAAGGGATGCAATGCGTCGATTGCCATTTTGCACAGGACGCGCACGGTACGGGACAGCTTTACAACGAGCCGCGCGCGGCTCTGGCGATTCACTGCACGGATTGCCACGGGACAATTCGCCAGAAAGCAACTCTTCTGACGAGCGGACCGGCATCTCCGGCAGGCGGAATCAACTTGGCAGCGCTGCGTACGCCGTGGGGAGAGCGCGAGTTTTACTGGCAAGGCGGGAAGTTATTTCAGCGGTCGATGATGCAACGCGATTTGCAATGGGAAGTCACGCAAGTGCTGGACACGATCACGCCGGGAAATCCGCACTACAGCGAAAAATCGCGGCTGGCAAAAACGATCCGCACCGACGGTACGACATGGGGTGACGTGCCGGCGAGCGACGCGAGTCTGGCGCATCCGAGAAGCTCGATGACGTGCTTCGCGTGCCATTCGTCATGGACGCCGAATTGTTTTGGCTGCCATTTGCAAATGACCGCGAACAATCGCCGCAAAATGCTGCACAACGAAGGAACGATGACGCGCAACTGGACAAGCTACAATTTTCAAGTCCTGCGCGATGACGCGTACATGCTGGCTGTGGACGGCACGGTGACGGGGCATCGCGTGGCGCCGGCGCGCTCCAGTTGCGCGATTTTGGTGAGTTCGCAGAACGCGAACCGCGATTGGCTCTACTACACGCAGCAGACTGTTTCCGCGCCGGGATTCAGCGGGCAGGCGTTCAGCACTTACGTGCCGCATACGGTGCGCGCAACGGAAACAAAACAGTGTACCGATTGCCACGTGTCGAGCGCCCGCGACAACAACGCATGGATGGCGCAAGTGCTGCTGCTGGGCACGAATTTCCTTAATTACCAGGGACGATACATTTACGTCGCGGAGGGTAACAAAGGATTTTCGGCCGTCGCAGTCGCTGAGCATGACGATCCGGACACGATTTACGGAAGCGATTTCCAGAGCATCGCGTATCCAGAGGATTACAGAAAATTTGTGGCTGGCGGCAAGCGGCTCAGCGCTGCGTACCACCACGAAGGAAAGACGATTCTCGACGTGCAGACGCGCGGCGAGTACGTGTACGCGGCAATGGGTAAAGGCGGCTTCCGCGTTTTCGACATTGCGAATGTCGATAACAAGGGATTTTCGGAGCGCATGGTGACGGCTCCAGTGTCTCCGCTGGGACAGAGATTGTACGTGAAGACGAAATACGCGACAGACGTCGCAACGCCGACGACGCTGGCGGTAGATCCCACGCGCACCGAGTTCGCGCAGAATCAGGAGCAGCGGATAAATTTGATGTACGGGTTTCTCTACGTCACGGACAAGTACGAAGGGCTGATCGTCATCGGCAATCCGAATTTGAAAAGCAAAGTGCCGGGCGTGTCGACGCTGCTGAACGGCAATCCTGAAGATAATTTTCTCAAACGCGCGGTAACGTTCAATCCCGGCGGGATTTTGAATGGCGCGCGTCGAATTGCGATCGCCGGAACATATGCATATATTTTGTGCGCCAAAGGACTCGTTGTTGTTAATTTGACTAATCCACTGGCGCCGCGCGTAGTGGCGCAAATCGGCGCGCCGGAATTGAATCAGCCGCGCGGAATTGCGATTCAGTTTCGCTACGCGTTTGTGGTGGACCACGATGGCCTGAAAGCTCTCGACGTCACCGAACTCGACACGCCACGCGTAGTGTCGGGCGCAGCGGTGCCGTTTGCGGATGCGCGGAACGTGTACGTCGCGCGAACGTACGCGTACGTGTCGGCGGGCAAGCAAGGGCTCGCGATTGTGAATGTGGAAAAGCCGGAGCATCCCGCGCTCGACCAGTTTTTCACCGCGGACGGAGCAATGAACGACGTGAACGACGTGAAACTGGGCGCGACCGCGGGGAGCATTTTCGCATACGTCGCGGACGGCAAAAATGGACTTCGCGTGGTGCAATTGATCGCTCCGGAAAACGATCCGCGCTTCGAAGGCTTCAGCCCGCGGCCGATGCCAAATCTTGTCGCCACGTATCGCACCGCCGGCCCCGCGCTCGCCATTTCCAAGGGAATTGACCGCGATCGCGCTGTCGACGAGAGCGGGAACCAGATCGCGGTTTTCGGGCGGCGTGGCGCGCGGCCGTTCAACCTGGAAGAAATGCAGCGCATGTATTTGCGCGACGGCAAGCTTTACACGGTAACGGATTCGCCGCCGCGGAAACCGCAGCCGATGGGCGCCATCCAAAGCGCGGAGAAATGGATCGGCGACTTGCTGACGAGGAAAAACGGAAAATAACTAGCGGGTGAACGTCAGCTCCGAATCTCAGCGTTGAATAATCGCGGCAACTGGCGGATGCGCGACGGAATTGCGCGAACTCTTCAGCAGATCAGGAAGCGAGAATTTCCCCGGATAAACTTTCTCCTGCGACCAATCGTGATACGTGTGGCATTCGAAGCAACCGGCAGGAGCGGCGGAAGCGCGGGTAGCGTGGCATTCCTGGCAGACGCGGACGCTCGGGAGATTTACGTCGGAAGTAAGCTGGCTGGACGCGACGCTCGCGTGGCAACTGACGCAAGAAACCATGCGGTGTGCGTCATGGCTGAAGACGGCGTGCGGCAGCCAGCGCGTGGTGATGCGCGAAGGCGCGATCGTTGGCAGCGAGTTCCCTCCTGAAAAATTCAGCGTGTGGCATTCCGCGCACGTCTTGCGCCAAAGCAAATCTTCGGCCGCGGTTACTTGCTCCGCGACCCACTGACCGCTCGTCACAGCGCGCGGGCTAACGGGAATAGGTTTCCCGGGCAATCGCGGAGGAGCGAAAACTTCATGCAAAGCGGAAGGATGCGCGGCGATGTAGTCCTGATATTTTTGGGCGAGGAACGCGTGCACAATTTCAGGTTTGTCGTGCGGGACAGCGTCAGCAAATCGCGCGTCGAATTGTAGAGCGTGGCACGAAAAACAAGTGTTCGCGTAAGTCGGCGGAGCCATGTAAGCGAGCTCGGCGCGTTTTTGCATGGCGGTCGTCGGATGGAAACTGCTCGGCATCGCAGTCGGCGGAGAAGCGTATTGCGCGCCTCCGGAGAAGGTGACGGCCTCGACGCCCGGCGCACCGTAAGGCCACGAGCCGCGCGGCGTTCCGGGGCGATGACAGTCATCGCACGCGAGATTGACGCGACGCCCGTCGGGGCCGAGAAGGTTCGCTGCAAGATGTACTTGGTGATTGAACTTGATACTGTCTGGGTCGCTGGAATTATCGCGCAAGGGCGCGAATTCCGGATGGCGCGCGAATGAGAGAACCGTGCGAACGAAATGCGGAGCGCCAGCGCGCGTCGAAAGATCGCTGTGGCATTGCGTGCAGGACGCGTTTCGCACCGCGATAAGCGAAATGCGGCCTTGATGCTCCACATGGCACGAAGAACAGGACGGCGTGAACTTTTGATCCGCGTGATGAATGGGACCGTCATGGCAAGCCACGCAAGCCTGATCGGTGACAGGATGGCGAAACGAGACCGTGTCCGCCACGTGGCACGCCGAGCACTTCTGCGCAAAGAAAGCGTGCGGTGCGGATAAGGGGCCCATGCTATAGGGCGCGCGATTTTTTGCAAATCCAGCGACAACTAGCCAGAGAACCGCGACCGCGGGAAAAGCAATCGAAAGAATAAATCTCCAGCGGCGAAGCGGCTGCGGCTGTTTGAAGTACGACAGCTCGATGCGCTGCGCTAGTTTTTTTGCAGTTCGCGGACGACGCGGCAAATCTTCGCTCCCAATTCCCTTCTAGTTAGAAACGCAACGCCATCACTACATGCACGGCGGCCAGCGCGAGCAGCGCGTATGACAACGGAACATGAACGAGCAGCCACGCGTGCAGAATGCGATGGAGACGCGCCTGGTGGGTCAGTTGGCGCTCTTCTTCGCAGATGCTCTCCAAATCTTTCAGCGTGTCGCGAAATTCGGGCGGCAGGCGAAGACGCAGCTCCTCGAAAATGCCCGATGCCTGCGGCGAATCGGCGAGCGGCGAGCGGCTGTGCGCGGGATTTTCGACAAAGGGACGCATGCGGCGCAAATAAAATTCGCACAATTGGCCGCGCGCTTCTTCGCTGACTTCGACGCCCACTTCGACCGCGGAAGCGGAACTGTCGCCGCCGGGGGCCGTCCCTATCGCAGCGGTGCCGTCGAGCGAGCCGCAGGCGGCTGTCGCCAGTTGATCGGCTTCCTCGCGAAGCTGCGAGCGAATGTGATCGATCTGCTCGTAAATCGTTTCCATCGGAACTTCGGTGGTCATTTTGCGCGGAATATAAATTTGCAGGGCCGCGCCAAAGATGCCGCTAGCGATCACGATGAAAAATAAAATCATCAGCACGAGGGTGAGCGTGCCGCGCATGTGAAAGCCGGCATGGAAGAGAATAATTGGCAGGCTTGCGAGTCCCAGCCACAGATGGCCGCGCATCCAGGTTTGCGCGCGCCCCACGCGCCAGACGGGAAATTTCTTGCGCGCGCCGAGGAAGCCCGCGAAAATCATCAGCGCGAATCCAACAATGCCGAACGAGAGGCCAATGGCGCTGCCGCCGCGCGGGCCTTGCGGCGAATTCAGAGCGTACGGAATGTAGATGGCCGCGGCGATGGCCACCAGAACCGCTGCTGCAATCATCCAGTTGCGCTGAGTGCGATCGAGTAGCACGCTGCTTCTCAATCCCGCTTCGATTGCGCCAGAAGCGCACCGAAACATTTGCGTGGATCAACGCGATGAGCCGCGTCGTGAGGGCACGCATAGACACAGCTCGGTTCGGCATGTTCCGTACACAGATCACACGAAGTGGCTTTTTGTTTCATGACCGCGCGCGTGCGCCCCAGCGAATCCGCATCGGCAATTTGAACGGGAAACGGATGCATGTTGATATTGCCGTAGGGACAATTCTTCGCGCACAGGCCGCAACCGATGCACCAGTCCTCGATGATGACTTCCAGCGAATTGCGCCGCCGGATCGAGCCGACAGGACAGCCCACCATGCAGAGCGGGTCGCGGCACTGCCGGCACGAAGTGGCGACGAGGTATTTATCGAAGCGCAGGCCTTCGCGAATCAGGCGTGTCACGCCGTCGTGAGCGTCAGCGCAAGCGCGTACGCAAGCATCGCAACGCGTGCAACGCTCGAGATCGAGAATCAGCAGACTCTGCGCCTCCATCAACCCTTGCGCGAGAAAATCCTGCAACGGCGTGGATTCGACCAACGCGAGGCGTTCGCGATTTTCGCGCTGACGCTCGAGCGCGACGGATTCGAGACTGTGGCGAATCTCGGGAAACTTGTCGAGCATGAAATGAAAATCCTCTGCCGCGATTCGAACGACTTCGACGTGGTCGAGCGCGGTGCATGAAGCGGTCCGAACTCCGCCTCCAAGAAGGCCTATCTCGCCAAAATAACCGCCGCGGCCGAGGTACGCGAGAATCATTTCCCCGCCGGGATGCGCCTGCCACACTTTCACGAATCCGATGCGCACCAGATAAAAACTATCGGCGGGTTCGCCTTGGCGGCAAATGACCTGCCCGGGTGAATAGCGAACGAGTTCGACTTTGTCGCGCAGATGGTTGATGAAACTGGTGGTGAGTCCGGAAAAAACCGGAACGCTGCGCAGATGGGAGTCGAGCGCGCGACGCCGATAGTTTTCCTCGATTTGCCCGCGGAAATTCTTGTTGCGCTGGAGAATGTCCAGAACATTGCGAAGCATTTCAAGAGAGGTGACGTCCGTCGTGGCGCGCACTGTGGCGGAGCGCGGATAAAAACTCATGCACGTCATTTCGCCGAACAGGTCGCCGGGGCCGAGCTCGGCGACGGGCTTTTCGAGCGGCAGGTCCGCCGGGCCGTCAATGGGAATCGTGCGACGCACCGATTCTTCGTCGCGATGATCTTCCGTTCCGCGAGCGAGCCGGCTCGAAAGTTTGCTGAAAAAACCGCGCGCGCCGCCTTCGGTTTTTACATGCCCCATTTGCGCGTTGATGGAAACCTGCGCACGGCCTTCGAGCATGTAAAACGCCGTCGAACCGTATTCGCCTTCGCGGCAAATGATTTCGCCGGGGCGAAAATGGCGGACGACGATTGCTCCGCGATTCAATTCCAGAAACGTGCCGGAAACTCCAGCGAACACAGGCAATTCGTGCAGAACTTCTGGCGAAGCGGGTTCGCCTGTACGCAGTGAAGTACCCACGTGAAATTTGTTTGTCAGCGCGCCGGTGGGGCACGAGATCATGCATTCGCCGCACGACACGCAGGAAGAATTGCCCATGGGCAGATTCTGGTCGAAAGCGATTCCAGTGCGGTAGCCTTTGCCCATGCGGCCCAGAACATCATTGTGGCGAATTTCGTCGCAGCCGCGAATGCAGCGATCGCACAGAATGCATGCATCATGATCCACGGCAATGGCGACGGAGGAATCGTCTCGGCCGCGAGAAGTGGCGCGGCGCGCGAAGCGCGGATTTTCGACGCCTTCGGCGCGCGCCATAACTTCAAGCTCGCAATCGCCGGATTGTTGCTGCCGCGCGCACGGCGAGGGATGATCCGACATCAGAAGCTCGACGAGCGTGCGGCGAGCGCTGCGAACTTTTTCGGAAGTCGTCGAAACAACCATGCCGTTTTCCACCGGACGCACACACGAAGCCGTCAGGACGCGCCCGCCGACATCCACCACGCAAACGCGGCAGACGCCGACGGGAACTTCATTCTGCTGATGGCAGAGAGTCGGGATGCGAATGTTGTTTAAGCGCGCGGCATCGAAAACCGTTGTGCCTTCGGGCACAGAGACTTTGCCGCCGTCAATCGTCAACTCGACGAGCGCGGGACTCATGACGCCCTCGCGCGGCCCACGGGACAAACGCCGGCGGGGCAGCGGCGTTCCGTGTAATGGGCCGTAACTTCGCCAGAAAAATATTTCAGCACTGACGCGATGGGAACAGGAACGACCTGGCCCAAGCCGCAAATTGATGTCAGTCGAAGCGCGTTCGCGAGTTCGTCGATAAGCGCAAGATCGGATGACGCGCCCTCGCCGCGCGTCCAACCGGTGAGAATGTCGACAAGTTTCTGCGAACCAATGCGGCACGGAACGCATTTGCCGCAGGACTCGTTGCGAAAAAACTTGCTGGAGTTGAGAGCCATGTCGAGCATGCAGGCGGAGTCGTCGCAAACAACAAGCGCGCCGGAGCCGAGCATCGAGCCCGCGTCGGCCAACGATTTGAAATCCATGTGGACGTCGGCCATCGAAGCGGGCAGATAGCCGGAGGAAGGCCCTGAGGGCGCAAATGATTTCAATTCCCGGCCATCCGGAGGGCCGCCCGCGCAACGAAAAATCAGGTCGGACGCAGGCGCGCCCATCGCCACTTCATAAACGCCCGGACGTTTCACCGCGCCGCTGACGCCGATGAATTTCAAACCCGCAGCGCCCGACTGCCCTTGCGATTTGTACCAATCCACGCCGCGAACCAAAATGAGCGGCACGTTCAAAAACGTTTCGACATTGTTAATCACCGTGGGCTTTTGCCACAGACCTTGCACCCCCGGAAATGGCGGCTTGTTGCGAGGCTCGGCGCGTTTTCCTTCGATGGCTTCGAGCAAAGCGCTTTCTTCGCCGCAAATGTAGCCGCCCGGGCTGGTGAAAATCTCAAGGTCGAAGGCGAGATTCGAGCCCAGAACGCTTGGACCGAGCAAGCCGTCGCGATAGCAGGACTGAATCTCCGCGGCAACCATCTTCTTGGGCAATTCATATTCATGGCGGATATAGAGAATGCCCTTGCGCGCGCCGGTGAAAAGGCCCGCGAGAATCATGCCCTCTACGACCAGATGCGGGAGGTTCTCCAGGATGAAGCGGTCTTTGAATGTGCCGGGCTCGCTTTCGTCGGCATTGCACACGATGAATTTCTCGTCGCCGGGCGCGGCTTTGACGATTTCCCATTTCGTGCCCGTGGGAAAACCCGCGCCGCCCAGACCGCGAAGCCCGCTCGCTTTCAATTGCCCGATGAAGCCTGTCCAATCGCGCGAAGCGGCGTAGTTGCGAAGAGCGCCATAACGCTGGGAACTTCGATAAGGGTCAGAGAGAATTTCTTGCTTCGCCGGTTCGTGCTCCTGTTCCGGCAAAGGCTCACCCGCAAGCGCGTCACGAATCAGAAGATCCGCGGACGCGGAATTCATGCGCGTACAAATGTGGCCGTTCACGGCGATTGCCGGAGCGCCGTCGCATTGGCCGAGGCAGGAAACCTCTTGGAGAGAAAAATCCGCCGGCGAAGCGCTTTGATAGCGTCGCTGGATGCTTGCGCGAAGATCGTCGGCGCCGCGAAGATGGCAGGCCATATCGCAGCAAACGCGAACGTCAGCCTTCGGCGCGGGCGCGAGTCGAAAATGCGGATAAAAACTGGCTACGCCGTGCAGTCGATATAGCGGAATGCTCGAACGGGACGACAATGCGGCCAATTGATCGGCGGGAAGATAGCCGAACTGACCTTGAATGGCCTGCAGCTCGTCGTAGATCAACGGAATCGAAGACAATCTCGGGAGCCTCAGTTGCCGGCTTCAATGTGCCCGCCGGTGAGCACAATTCCAGAAATTCTTCCCGGCGGCTTCGGAGTATATAGCAGACCGATGATGGCGTGTCCACGAAGACAGCGGCTCTGATGGTGATTGTTTGGCCAACTTTCCAGGAGCGCAACGAGGCAAGCGTTGACTTGGCGCGCGGGCGCGGAGTATAAGCAGCGCGGTCTTCGATTATGACGAACATGACCCAATCGTGCGTTTTACGCGGCCTCACCAGCGTCGTGCTAATGCTTTCACTCGCGGGCCTGGCCGCTGCGAAGGGACAAAACCGCGCCGATAAAACGTCCACGCAAGCCGCGACGCCGGTTCAATACGTGGGCGCGGGCGGCTGTAGCGCTCCTGCGTGCCACGGAAGCGTGCGGCCAATGACGCAGACGCGCATTTGGCAGAACGAATACAGCACGTGGGTGACGCAGGACAAGCATTCCCGTGCCTACACGATGCTGAGCGGGCCTGTGGCAACGCGCATGGCGAAGATTCTCGGATTGCCTGCGGCGACCAGCGCGCCGAAATGCCTGGCGTGCCACGCGATTGACGCGCCTGCATCAGAGCGAGGACGAACGTTTGACATCAGCGACGGCGTGAGCTGCGAAAGCTGTCACGGCCCAGCGTCCGCCTGGCTCGGTCCGCACACGACGGTCGGCTGGACGCATGAGCAATCGGTGAAGCTGGGAATGTACGACACGCGGGACATTGTTCAGCGGACAGAACGATGCCTCGAATGCCACCTCGGAACGAAAAATAAATATGTAGACCACGAGATGCTCGCCGCGGGTCACCCGGATTTATATTTCGAACTGGATTCGTTTGAGGCGACCATGCCTCGGCATTGGAAGCAGCCGCTGAAACAAGACGCGTGGCGCGACGTCCGCGACTGGGGAACGGGCCAAGCGGTGCAATTTAGCGCGGATCTGAAATATTTGCAGAATTTGACGCAGCGCGAAGCATGGCCGGAATACTCCCAGCTCGATTGTTTCGCGTGCCATCACGATTTAGTGAAAACGGAAAACAGTTGGCGGCAGCAGCGCGGCTATGCCGGACGCACACCCGGAAGCCCTCCGTGGAATCCGTCGCGCTATATCGTGTTTCGCCAGATGGCTCGCGCGGTGGACTCAACATTGGCGACAAAACTCGATGCGTCGCTCGAAAACGTCAGTGCAGAGATGAGCCGCGTGGCTCCAGATCGGGCAAAAGTCGCCGCATCCGCCGCAGATACCGCGGGCGTGCTCGATGATTTAACGCAACGAATCGCGGCGATGC
>Ga0307374_10004245_pt1 | contig 23937 bp, 23 predicted proteins | sample OX3MG_FD_202532 | JGI IMG/M metagenome (GOLD analysis project Ga0307374, IMG submission 202532) | Soil microbial communities from Risofladan, Vaasa, Finland - OX-3 | ecosystem: Environmental > Terrestrial > Soil > Coastal area > Acid sulfate soil | place: Finland: Risofladan, Vaasa | collected... | reverse complement strand
CGTTCACGTACCCGGCGGGGACGTTCTCGCTGGCGAGCACGCTCACGTGGCTCGACATCCTCGCGAGCCAGGGCCACACGGGTCTGCGACAGCTCAACGATCGCCTGAGCAGCGCGAAGCGTCTAGCTCGCGGGTTCGCCACCACGCCGCTTGCCGACGCCGACCGGGCGGTCACCGGTGACCGGGTGCAGTTCTATCAGGACTGGCTCGCGCGCAAGGATGACGACGCGTTCTGGGCTCCGGTCGAGTTCGACCGCCATCTCGACGCCGTCTCCGCGCCAGTCACGATGGTCACCGGCTGGTACGACATCTTCCTTCCCGTCCAGCTCGCCGACTATCGCGCGCTTCGCGAGGCTGGACGCGACACTCGGCTCACCATCGGGCCCTGGAAGCACGTGGATCCCGGCGGTCTCGCGGAGAGCCTTCGCGACGCCATCGACTGGTTCGGGGTGCATCTTCAGGGGCGTTCAACACCCAGGGTATCGCGCGTGCGGATATTCGTCGGCGGCACGCGGCGCTGGGTCGACCTCGACGAGTGGCCGCCTCCCTCTCGTCCGGTGCGCTGGCACCTGCGTCCGCACGGCGGCCTCGAGGTCAGCCCCGCGGCACGCTCGGAGCCGGATCGCTATCGATACGATCCGGCCGATCCGACGCCAACCGTCGGTGGCACGCTGCTCGCGCGAACGGGAGGCCCACGGGACAACCGAGGGCTCGAGCGCCGAGCTGATGTGCTCGTCTACACATCCGCTGCGCTCGTCCGCGATGTCGAGATCGTGGGCGACGTCGTCGCGCACCTGCACGTCCGGTCGTCCCTGGAGCACACCGACTTCTTCGTCCGTCTCTGCGATGTCGACCCCTCCGGCGCGTCACGCAACATCAGCGACGGCCTGGTGCGGCTCACGCCCGGTGGGTGGCGGCGTGACGCCGATGGTGTCTCGATCGTGACGGTCGACCTGTGGCCGGCCGCGCACGTGTTTCGCCGCGACCACCGTATCCGCGTCCAGGTGTCGAGCGGGGCGCATCCTCGATTCGCGCGCAACCTTGGCGGGGGAGAGCCGTTCGGATCCGCCACGACGATGCATGTGGCCGACCAGGAGATCTGGCACGACGACGATCACCCGTCGGCGATCGTCCTTCCCGTGCGGGACGCGTCCGCCTAGCGCCTCGCTCCGGAAACTGCCGGGACTCTGGACCGCTCGTCGGCGGCGCCGGGCTCATGCTGCTCGTCCCCGGGCTCGGAGACGGCGTCGAGGCGATGGAGCGATTTCGGCGGCGGGCCTGAGGGAGCGGGCGGCTCCTCGGGTCCGCGGTCGTCACCGCGAGCCTGCTCCGGGCCGTCGACCGGTGCCTGCTGGTTGTGGTCGTTGTCGAACGAGATCAGGTAGATCGACGTTATGGCCGTCATCGTGACGAAACCGAAGATCGCGAGCGTCAGACGGTAGATGAGCCCCATCGAGTCCGGAAGCCCGGGCATGAAAGGCGCGAGGCACGCCGTCACGAGGCCGATCGCCGGGGGCATCAGCCACACCCAGACGGTCCGCCCTTCGCGATCGATGCCGATCCTGCCCTCGAATCGCCGCAGGCCGGCTTCGACGCGGGGCTTCAGCGCACTCATCCTTTCTCCTCGGGTCAGTCTATCGTGCGCTCGGGGTCCCCAAACGTCCAGCGCTGCGCATGCGATTCGGGATCTGGTTGGTGGGTGTGATATAGCTCTCGAGGATGAGTGAGCTCTCCGCGCCGTACGTGCACCCCCTTGCGCGTGTCGAGGACGATGTCGAAATCGGCGCCGGGACGTTCGTCTGGGCGAACGCTCACCTACGTCGCGGATCGCGCATCGGTTCGAGCTGCATCATCGGATCGGATGTGACGGTCGACCTCGGGGTGATCATCGGCGATCGCTGCAAGGTGCAGAACGCCGCATTGCTGTACAGCGGTCTGCGACTCGGCAATGGTGTCTTTGTCGGTCCGGCAGTCGTGTTCACCAACGACCGTTCGCCCCGCGCCGTCATGCCGGATGGACGGCTGCGCACCGAGGCGCAGTGGGCACATGGCGACACAGTCGTGGGCGATGGAGCATCGATCGGCGCCAGCGCGACGATCGTCACCGGGATCAGCATCGGCAGCTGGGCGATGGTCGGCGCCGGTGCGGTGGTGACGCGCGACGTTGCTCCGTTCGCGCTCGTGCTCGGCGTACCGGCGCGACCGGCCGGATGGGTGTGCGCGTGCGGCGCTCGCGCGGAGATCCCCGGAGTCACGCGTTGCGACGCATGCCCTGAGACCGCGGGATGACGACCGCTGCAACAGCCCTGGACACGCTCGACACGCCGAACCTGCGCCGCCTTTCGCCGCGGTTCTGGGTCGCGCGGCAGTGCCAGATCGCGCTCTTCTGGGGGCCGGTGCTCATCGTCGCGCTCGTCGTCGCATTCGTCACGCGCGTCCCCGCGGCACCCCTGGTGCCAGTGGTGATTGTGTTGATGGCGATTGTCGCGTGGCTTGTCGAGCGCGGACGTTTTCGTTCGTGGGGCTACGCGGAACGCGAGGACGACCTCATCGTCGTTCGCGGCCTGCTGTTCCGGCGTGTGTCGGTCGTGCCGTACGGGCGCATGCAGTTCATCGACGTCACGGCCGGCCCGATCGATCGCGCGTTCGGCCTGGCGACAGTGCAGCTCCACACCGCCGCGGCGGCTTCGGATGCACGCATCCCCGGCCTCGTGCGCGTCGACGCCGACGCGCTGCGCGACCGGCTGGCGACGGTGGGGGAGGCCAAGGCGACCGGGCTGTGATGGTCCAACCGTCTCCGATGACCGGAGCAGCGTCGACGATGGATGCCGCGATCCTGCCGGAGGTGGGCGAGACGTGGCGTCGCTTGCATCCACTCTCCCCGGTGGTGCGCTTCGGCAGCGTGGTCATCGGGGTGCTCGTCATCGCTGTGCCGTCGATCGCCGACTCCCAGGGTCGCCATGATCCGCATGGGTTTCCGTTCTCACTGGCGGCGTATGCCGTGCTCCTCGCGCTCGGCGGGATCAGCGGGGTCATCTCCTGGCTCGTGACGCGGTGGCGGATTGCCGAAGGGGCGCTCCAGATCGAGACGGGGCTGATCCGCCGACAGTCGTTGCGCATCCCGCTGGCTCGCATCCAGGCCGTCGACGTCATCGCTCCGCTTGCGGGGCGGTTCCTCGGCCTCGCCGAGGTCCGCGTCGTGTCGGCGGGGCGTGGGGCCGAGCACGGGCGGCTCGCCTACCTGACCGCGGCACAGGCCCCGATCGTTCGCGCCCGCCTCCTTGCGCTCGCGCACGGCCTGGAGGCCGGAACTCCCGAGCCGCCGTCACTGCCGTTGCTGCACATCCAGAACGGGCTGCTCATGCCCGCGCTGCTGATGCGCGCGCAGGTGGTCACGCCGGTGTTCATCGCGATCGTCGCCATCGCCGCCATCGCCGCGGCTCCCATCGTTGGCGTGGGAGCGCTCGGCAGCGCGATCACGGTGCTGGCGATCAGCGCACTCGGGGTCGCGCGTGCCTTCAACGAGGACTTCGACTTCACGATCAGCGAGGCGGGGGATGGGGTCCGGCTCGACCGCGGGCTCCTGCAGCGCCGCCACGAGACGATCCCGTACGGACGGATCCAGGCGGTGCGGGTTGTCGAGCCACTCTTCTGGCGCGTCTTCGGCTGGACGCGCCTCGAGGTGGACGTCGCCCGGCAGGCCGTCTCGCGCGAGAGTGACCGCGATGCCCAGCAGGTCGCGCGAACCCTCATCCCGGTGGCCTCTCGCGAGCAGGCACTCTGGCTGCTCGCCCGGGTGATGCCCGACGCGCACCCGGGCCCTCCCCCCGACGCCGGGCCGCCGCGACGAGCCCGCCTGAAGGCGCCGTTCTCCTTTCATTTCCTCGCGGCATGGTTCGGAGAGCGCTACGTCTACGCCCGGACGGGGAGGGTCCAGAGCTCGACGATCATCGTTCCGCTCGTCAAGGTGCAGAGCGTGCATCTGAAATCCGGGCCACTGCAACGCGCCTTTCGCGTTGCGACGGTCGACGTCGACACTGCCGGCCGGCGCTGGCAGGCCTCCGCCCGCTGCCGCGACGAGACCGAGGCACTCGAGATGCTCCGGCGCATCAGTGAACGCGCGCGCCTCTCGCGGCGGGTCCCTCCACCGCAGCCGGCTCCCGTCCCGGCCGCGGGCTGACCCCGCGTCCGTGGCAATATCGCACTGATGGCGGTGACTGCGAGGTGTGACTGCGACGGGGAGGAGACTCCGATCTACCGGCTGTCCGCGGTGATCCTCGACGGCCACATCGCGCGCGTCTGCCCGCACTGCGCGGCGAAGTACAAGGACCGCATCGAGATGCCGTACTGGCCGCGGCCGGACCAGGGCGCCATTCAGCCGAGCACGTCGAGGGAGGCCTGGTAGCGCCGTGACGTTCGCCGCACGCCTGGACGCGTGCGTCGATGCGACCGCGTCGCTCCTGTGTGCCGGGCTCGACCCTGCCGGATTCGCCAGCGCGGCTGAGGCCGAGCGCGGCTGTCTCGACATCGTCGAGGCGACGATCGACCATGTCTGCGCGTTCAAGCCGAACCTCGCCTTCTTCGAGCAGTTCGGGTCCGCTGGCTACGCGGTGCTCGAGCGGCTGCGTTCGCACATCCCCGCCGATCGCATCCTCATCCTGGACGCCAAGCGCGGGGACATCGGGAACACGGCGGCCGCGTATGCGCGGGCGCTTTTCGATGTCCTGGGTGCCGACTGCGTCACGATCAACCCGCTCCTCGGCCGTGACTCGCTCACGCCGTTCCTCGACCGCGACGGACGCGGGATCCTGCTCGTGGCTCGGAGCAGCAACCCTGGCGCCGCGGACATCCTCGACGCGCGCCTCGAATCCGGCGAGCCGGTGAGCCGTCGCATCGTCGAGGTCGGCCTCGCCGCCGACCCCGGCGGAGCCGTCGGCTTCGTGGTCGGTGCCACCGCGCCCCAGGAGGTCGAGGCGATCCGCAACGCAGCGCCGTCGGCGCCGCTCCTGCTCCCGGGCGTCGGCGCGCAGGGTGGGTCGCTCGAGGATGCGGTCAGCGCGGGGCTCGACAGCCGCGGCCGGGGTGTGATCGTCGCCGTAAGTCGAGGCATCGCGGCCGCAACGGATGGTCCGGCCGCCGCGGCGCGCGAGCTGCGTGAGCGTATCGAGGTCGTCCGGGCCGCAGTTTCACCCGCGTGACGGTTCCGCTGGCGCTGATTCGCAACGACGACCAGTTCGAACATGCTCGCGACGGGCATCCCGAGCGGCCGGATCGTGTGATCGCGATTCTCGACGGGATCGCCGCGGACCCCGAGCTTGCCGCGCTTCCCTGGCTCGACGCGCCGACCGGCCGGCGTGAGCTGCCGCTGCTGGTGCATTCCGACGCCGAGGTCCGTCGCGTGGAAGGGATGTCGGTGAAGGGCGGGGGATGGTTCGACGCGGATACGTATGCGACCGAGCACTCGTACGCTGTCGCGCTGAACGCGGCAGGGTGCGCATCGCGCGCCGCTCGTGCGCTGATGGATGGCGAGGCGCTCGCCGCGTTCGCGGTGGTGCGCCCTCCGGGACACCACGCAACACCATATCTGCCAATGGGTTTCTGCCTCTTCAACAATGCGGCGATCGCCGTGCGCGTCGCGCAGCGAGCGGGTGCGCAGCGGATCGCGATCGTCGACATCGACGTGCATCACGGCAACGGCACGCAGGACATCTTCTATGCCGACCCGGCGGTGCTGTACACGTCCCTGCATCAGTTCCCGTGGTACCCGGGCACGGGAAGCGCCGAGGAGCGCGGCGACCCGGGCGCGGCCGGGACCACCGTGAATGTCCCCGTGCCGCCCGGAACCGACGGGACACGCTGGCTCGAGCTGTTCGACGAGATCGTGGCTCCCGCCGTGGCCGCCCATGCGCCCGAGCTCATCGTGGTGAGCGCGGGATTCGACGCGCATCGCGACGATCCGCTCGCTGAGCTCATGCTTGACGACGACACCTACTCCGCGGTCGCCACGCGGATCCGAACGCTTGCGCAAACGCACGCTGAGGGAAGAAACCTGTGGCTCCTCGAAGGTGGCTACGACCTGCGCGCCATCACGGCGTCCGCCGCCGGATGCCTGCGCGTGCTCGCCGCCTGATCGCTGCCGGTCTGCCGGCCGTGTCAGCCGCGCTGATCGCGGCCTGTGGTGGCACGCCGTCCAGGACGTCGCCGACGCCATCGACCGCGCCGACGAGCGCAACCAGCCCGACACCCAGCCCGACCCCGGTGATCGTCGGCAGCTCGCGAACCGTTCTCAGCCCGCTCGGGCTCCGCATCCACTCCGCGCCGGCACTCGGATCGGCCAACGTGGTCGGCAACTTCGGGCAGGGAGCGTCCTTCACCGTGCTCGACTACCAGAGCGGAGGCGGCGGCTGGATGAAGGTGCAGGGACGCTCCACGACGGGCTGGATCGTCGCCGACCCCACCCTCACGGCCCCGGGGAGCTTCAACCGGTATGCGGAGGCCAGCGGCTTTTCGGCCCTCTATCCGCAGGCATGGGCATTTCAGCAGGAAAGCTATGGGACCGTCTTCCTGCCGCAACAGGGGATGCAGAGCATCCTCCTCGAGACGGGCACCACGCCCGGCTCGTTCGGTCCTCGCGGCCTGCCCGGGTACTCGCAATCCGACACGGGACCGGTGCAGGTATGCGGGTACACGGGGACGCTGTCCTACTACGTCAAGGAGGCGTCGTACACCGGCGCCACGCCGACGGCGCTCCCGGTGCCGCGTCTGCCGCTGTACGCGGAGATCCGATTGACGCTGAGCAAGACCGAGGCGGTGCTCATCGGGTTCAACTATCAGAACAGCGGTCAGCTCGACGTGTTCGGCGACCTCTACAACTCGCTGTCGTTCCCCTTCCCGCTGTGCGAGGCGCCCGCCGCGCCGACATCGACCCCGAGCCGCTGAGTGGTTCGTCAGGGAGATCGGGTCGCTCAGCTTCTGGCCAGGACCCGTGACGGTGTCCTGCTCTATGGGCTGACCCCGCCGCGGCGAACCACCACTCCGGAGCAGGCGGACACCATCGCCGAGGCGGCCCTGGCGCGGCTCCGGTCCGTGCAGGTTGACGGGCTCATCCTCTATGACGTGGACGCCGAGGCGGACCGGTCCTCGACCCCGCGGCCGTTCCCATTCATGCCGATGATGGATCCGTCCACCTTCCTCGACCGCCACCTGGCCGGCTGGGCCGGGCCGGTGGTCGTCTACCGCGCAGTGGGCAAGTACACCGGGGACGAGCTCAGTGAGTGGCTGTCGGAGGCGGACCGCGACCGGGTGCTGACGGTGCTGGTCGGGGCGGCGTCGCGACGCCAGGTGGTGAGGACGAGCCTTGCTGAAGCCTACCGCCGGCGCGCCGCTCTCGCGCGTCCGCCGCGCATGGGCGGCGTTGTCGTCGCCGAGCGGCACGCTGACGCAGGGGGAGAGCACGAGCGCATGCTGCGCAAGCAGGATGCCGGCTGCGAGTTCTTCGTCTCCCAGGTCTGTTACGACCTGGACCACACCCGGAACCTCCTGTCCGACTATGCCTACGGCTGCCGGGACCAGGGTCTGGAACCACGGCCGGTCGTGCTGACCCTGGCGCCGTGCGGCTCGATGAAGACCCTGGAGTTCATGTCCTGGCTCGGCATCGACGTCCCGGGCTGGCTGCGGACCGAGATCACCCGGTCCGGGGACCCGCTGACGGCGTCGTACGAGCAATGCCTCGTCAACGCCCGGGCCCTCATCGCTTTCTGCCGCCGGCTCGGCCTGCCGTTCGGGGTCAACGTCGAGAGCCTCACCAACCGCAAGATCGAGATCGACGCCTCGATCGACCTCGTCCGGGAGATCCGCAACCTGCTGGGCTGAGGAGGACGCGGCACTGGCTCGAGGTCGTCAGAGCACCTGCGTCCCGGTGCTCTGATTCACGCCTGGCACGAAGTTGCTGTTGACGATCGACGTGTTGGCGATGCTCATCCCGCCGGCGGCGACCAGCAGGATCGCGACATAGGCGGCACCGAGCCCGACCCGTTTCGATGCCGCGAGCTGTGCGGGATCGGAACCCTGACTGGCGCGGCGGAATCGACCGATGGTGTGGAAGATGCCGAGGACGAGGAAGATCAGCCCGATCGGGTTGCCGAAGAACAGCACGACGGCGGCGACCACGAGCAGCCCCGCAACGTTCATCCACGCGGGAATCGAATCCGCAACCTTGGCGCCGTCGAGGAACCCGACCGGGACCAGATTGATGAGGTTGAGGAAGCACCCGAAGAACGCAAGCGCGAGGAGCAGGTACCTCGCGTATCCCTCGGGCGCCGTTGACGCAAGCAGGAAGCACATGAGCGCCGCGACAGTGCCGAGCGCGGGCCCGGCGAGCGCGATGATCCCTGATCTGCCTGCGTCGGCGGGCGAGCGGCGCAGGGCCGTGAAAGCCCCGAGCGGACCGACGAAGATCGGCAGCCGCGCCGGGATTCCCATCCACCTCGCGACGATGAAGTGGCCGAGCTCGTGAACGAGGATGAGAAAGACGATGCCGATCGCGAACGCCGGGCCGAAGAACAGCGTGTAGAACCAGATCGCGATCACCATCGTGATCAGCGTCGGTCCGAAAGTGCCGAACTTGACCAGAAAGAGCCCGTACTTCAGGAACGCCGCGATCCCGGCGAGGATGCCGCCGGCTGCGCCTTCGCGACGGCCGCGCTGCTGGCGTGGCGCTGTTGGGCTGTGCTGTGGCGGCGCGACCGGGCGGCTCGGTCCCCGCGGCGGAAGCCAGGATGCGTCATCGGCGGGCGGCGTCGACGACGCGTCGGGCAGCCACTGATAGACGGGCCGGTCGTCGCTGCCGGGTGTGGTGATCTGGCTCATCGCTCAACGATCATGGCACGGGACGCGGAACCCGCCGGGGAATGGTGGCGGTAATGTGTGGCGCTCATGAGCGCTGAAAGCCTCCGGGGAACACGGCTGGGCATCGTCGGCACCGGCGTCATGGCCGAGGCGATGCTGGCGGGATTGCTCGAACGCGAGCTGATCGCACCTGCCGACGTGATCTGCACGCACCCTCGGTCCGAGCGGCGGGATTCGCTGATGGCGGCGCATGGGGTCCGGACGACCTCTGACAATCGCGAGGCGGCGCGGGACACGGACATCGTGCTCCTCGCCGTCAAACCCCAGATGCTCGGCGGCGTCATGGCGGAGTTGCGCGGGTCGCTGCGTCCCGAACAGCTCGTCATCAGCGTCATCGCCGGCGCGAGCACGACCGCGCTCGGCCGGGGCCTCGATCACGCGGCGGTGGTGCGCTCGATGCCGAACACCCCGGCGCAGATCGGCCGGGGCGTGACCGTCTGGTTCGCGACAGAGCAGGTCGATGCGCGCGGCAAGGCGCGCACTCGCGCGATGCTGGCGGCCCTCGGCCGGGAATTCGAGGTGCATGACGAACGCCAGGTGGCCATGGCCACGGCGGTCAGCGGCACGGGGCCGACGTACATCTTCCTGTTCATCGAGGCGCTCACCGACGCGGCGGTCCACCTCGGGTTCCCCCGGCATGTCGCACGTGAGCTGGTCCTCGACACGATGCAGGGGAGCGCCGAATTCGCATTGCAGAGCGGGAAACACGTGGCGGAGCTGCGCGACATGGTCACCTCACCCGGGGGCACGTCCGCAGAGGCGCTGTACCAGCTCGAGCGCGGTGGGCTCCGCACCGTCGTGAGCGACGCGGTGTGGGCCGCGTTCGAGCGCACCCTCCGCCTGGAGGCGACGCTCGAGAACCGAGCGGCGGAGCCACCTTCGCCGCACTCACGCGGGAGCCGCGGCACTCGGAGCTGACGCGGGACGGCAGTCTGCACTTCGCGAGTGGGGGATCGCATACTCCCATGCACAATGCCAACGACCCATCTCATCGGCATGCTGCTCGGGGTCGAGGAGGACTGGCCTGCCGCGTTCGAGGCCCTGCTCGGACGCGCGGACCTCACCGTGCGCGAGGGCGGGGAGACGCACCGGTTCACCACCGAGCGGATGACGATCGAGCCCTTCGACCTGCGCATGCGCCCGCGGCAGTCCCTGGTGATCGACCGGCTCGGGTGGTGGTATCCGATGCCGCGCGAGTGGCTCAAGAAGGTCACCCTCATGGATCGCGTCCACCTGCTGAACAACCCGTTCACGTTCCAGGCCATGGAGAAGCACGCCGCGTACTGCGCGATGATCCGGCTCGGTCTCAAGGTACCGGAGACGTGGATGCTGCCCAACAAGACCCCACCCGACAACCCCCGTTTTGCCGGGACGGCGCAGCGCTATCTCCGCTACTTCGACCTCGAGGCGGTTGCCGGTGCGGTCGGCATGCCGTTGTACATGAAGCCGTTTGACGGCGGGGCGTGGGTCGGCGTCTCGCGCATCGAGGACTCGGCGACGCTGTACCGGGCGTACGACGAGTCCGAGCAACGCCTCATGCACCTGCAGGCGGCGGTGGATGGATACGACGCGTTCGCGCGCAGTCTCGGCATCGGCGCCGAGGTCATGGTGCTGAACTTTCATCCCGAGCGTCCGATGCACGAGCGCTACTCCGTCGAGCACAACTTCCTGGAGCCGCGAGCCGGCAACGAGGTGGTGAGCATCCTGCGCACCGTCAACGCATTCTTCCGCTGGGAGCTCAACAGCTGCGAGACGCTGATCCGCGGCGACGATGTGTATCCCATCGACTACGCGAACGCCACGCCGGACCTCGCGCTCACGAGCCTGCACTACTACTTCCCGTGGGCGATCCGGACGCTGCTCAAGTGGGTCGTGTTCTGCTGCGTCACCGGACGCCACCAGTCCGTCGACCTCGACACCGAGGAATACTTCGCGATCGCGGATCGCGCCGACCTCAGCTACGAGGAGAAGCTCGCCGGGTACCGGCGCATCGCCGACCGGCAGCTCGAGGTCGACCGGTACACCGAGTTCTGCGACCGCCACCTCGGGCACATCGATGAGCTGTCCGTGGCCTGGGTCGAGAGCCCCGAGTTCGACCGGATCATCGTCGAGACCGTCCGCACGACCTTCCCCGCGCACGAGCACGATCAGTTCATCGCGCATTTCCGGGGACTGCTCGCCGCGTGGGCTCACGATCAGCGCGCGACTGCGGCGTAGAGTCCAGTTCCCCATGACCATGATCGAATTCGTCTCCAGCCCTCGCCCCACGATCGGCGTGGAGATGGAGCTCGAGCTCATCGATCACGACTCGCGCGAGCTCGTCAAGGGGGCGCACGAGATCCTCACGGAGATGGGCGATCCGTTCGGTGAAGCCGGCCATCCGAAGGCCAAGAAGGAGCTCCTGCAGTCGACGGTGGAGATCATCACCGGGATCTGCGAGAACGCCGGCGCCGCGGTCGCGGATCTCGCCGCGACGATGGCCGAGTTGCGACAGCACACCGAGCCGCGCAACCTCGACCTCATGTGCTCGGGGACGCATCCATTCAGCGACCCGGCCCTCCAGGAGATCAGTCCCGACCCGCGCTATCAGCGGCTCGTCAACGACATGCAATGGCCCGCGAAGCAGATGCAGATCTTCGGCATCCACGTCCACGTCGGCGTGCGAAGCGGGGAGAAGGCCATCGCGATGGTCAACGCGCTCTCCGCGTACATCCCGCATTTCCTCGCGCTGTCGGCGTCGAGCCCGTACTGGATGGGGCATGACACCGGCATGGCCTCGTGGCGCTCCAAGGTGTTCGAGAGCCTGCCGACGGCCGGCCCGCCGTGGCAGCTGAGTGGATGGCCGCAGTTCGAGCAGCTCATGGACACGCTGATCTCGTCGCACACCATCAAGACGATTCGCGAGGTCTGGTGGGACATCCGTCCGCATCCGAGCTTCGGCACGGTCGAGATCCGCGTGTGCGACGGCATCCCGACGCTGCGCGAGGTCGGTGTCGTCGCCGCGTTGAGCCAGTGCCTGGTGCACCAGTTCGACACCATGATCGACCGCGGCTACACGCTGCCGACTCCACGCGCCTGGCTCGTACGCGAGAACAAGTGGCGCGCGGCGCGGCACGGTCTCGACGCGTCGATCATCGTCGACGAAGGCGGCACCACCGTTCCGTTGCGCCAGGCCATCCGCGAGCTGGTCGAGGATCTGACGCCGGTGGCTGCGCGGCTCGGCTGCACGGCTGAGCTCCGCGGCGCGATGGACATCATGGAGCGCGGGTCGAGCTACATCCGCCAGCGCGAGATCGTCGACGCGGGTGGGTCGCTCCGCGACGTCGTCGACGGCCTCATCGAGGAGCTGCGCAGCGATAGGCCCGCGCCGCGCGCCCAGTCGCTGCAGGCGGTGGGCACGCGCGCGGTCGCCGCCGCGGACTGAGCTGCCGGAGCTGATGGGATGAACCTCCCGGACGGCGTTCGTGGGGCAACGGCGCAGACCGATCGTCTGCGCATGCGCTACATCGAGTCGGGACCGTCAGACGGCATACCCGTCGTTCTCATCCACGGCAACCTCGCCACGAGCCGCTTCTGGGAGCACGTGATGGTCGCCGCGCCGGAGCGCTACCGGTGCATCGCACCGGACATGCGCGGATTCGGCGACACGGAGCGCATCCCGATCGATGCCACGCGCGGGTTGCGCGACTGGGCTGACGACACATTCTCCCTCGTCCGCGCGCTCGGGATCACCCGACCGGTGCATCTCGTCGGATGGTCGACCGGCGGCGCGGCAATCGCGAACTACGCGCAGGACCGTCCGGTTGCATCCCTCACCTTCATCGACCCGGTGTCGCCGTACGGCTTCGGCGGTGTGCGGCTCGACGGGACGCCCTGCTTCCCCGACTACGCGGGTTCGGGGGGAGGCACGGGCAATGCCGAGTTCACGCAGCACATCGCGGCGCACGACACCTCGTCGGGCTCGCCGGTGTCGCCGCGCAATGTCATGAACAGCTCGTACTGGGCGCCGGCGCATCGCGAGCCGGCAGACCGTGAGGACATGCTCGTCGAGGAGATCCTCAAGTCGGAGACCGGCGATGACGGGTACCCCGGCGACACGACGACCTCCGAGAACTGGCCGGGCATCGCCCCGGGAACGCGCGGCATCCTCAATGCGCTGTCGGGGAAATACTGCAACTGGTCCGGCATCGTCGACGTCGATCCCAAGCCGCCGGTCCTCTGGACGCACGGCACCGCTGACATCGTGGTCTCCGACAACTCCGCGTGGGAGATGGGCACCCTCGGCAGGATGGGCGTCATCCCGGGCTGGCCGGGAGACGAGGTCTTCGCCCCGCAGCCGATGGTGGCGCAGATCCGCGCTGTGCTCGAGCGCTATCGGGACTCGGGTGGTCGAGTGCGCATCGAGATGTTCGAGGGCTCCGGGCACGGTCCGCTGTTCGACGCGGCAGAGCGCTGGAAGACGCTGTTCTTCGAGTTCCTGGCATCCGCGAGCTGAGGGCGAGGTTCTGCTGCACCTCGCTCGCACGTCCTCATCACGGGCGAGGCTCGGGCGCTCGTCGGTCCGATGCTTGCCCAGGTGCACGCAACCTCGATCGACCCGACGGATGGCATCAGCGAAGCCGACCGTGAGCACCTCATCCAGACGCTCGCGAAGCTCCGCGCGAACGCCGAGGCGACGAACGCGCGTCCGGCGCCACCGATCGCGCTTCGCCGTCGCCATGGTGCTGGTGCGGGCGCGAACCGCACCAAAGCCGGACGATAGACAGCAGGCACCACGGCCGGCGACTCATCCGCGCAACCGTCAGTCCGCGTAGATCTGCAGCTCCGTCGCGAACCGGTCGGCGATCTCGATGCAGGTGTCCAGGTCCGGGTGCCGAACGATCACCATGCCGTCGGAGATCAGGGTCATGAGCCAGTCGCGCCGCGGCGCGCCGATGGGAAGCAGATCGATCGCGCAGATCCATTCGCCGTAGTCGCCGAGCAGGTTGGAGAGTCCCTCGATGCGCGCGATGCGTCCACCTCCCTGCGCGCGTTTGAAGATGGACGCGGCGTTGTACCGGCGTTCGATCGGCTCGGACAGGCGCCCGTGGAGGACCGCCTCCGCACATTGCTGGAACAGGTCCACGTCGTTCGCGAAGTTCATGGTGTCGACGGTGCGCGCGCCCGCCGGGCGCGCCCCGATCTCTCCGAAGACCACCTCGCCGCTCGCGGTGCGGAACCACTCCATGTGCGTGAAGCCGTCGTGGAATCCGAGCGCCCGCAGGACGTCGCGTCCCATCGAGCGTCCGTTTGCGAGGTTCGCCGCATCGATGTCGCGCATGACCACGGTGACGGGGCTGATCCACTCCAGCTGACGCGCGATGAGCGGACGTGGCCGGTACCAGCAGACGTTGTCGAACAGCACCTCACCGTCCGAGCAGATGGTGTCGTACGTGTACTCCGAGCCGTCGATGAACTCCTCGACGCTGACCTCCGCGACATGTCGCAGCTGCGGGAGCACGCGCTCCAGGTCCTCGGGGCCATCGACACGAAACGTGCTCGCGGACCCGGCTCCGGCGATCGGCTTGACGATGATCGGATAGCCGATGCGTTCCACCGCCTCGCGGACGCCCGCGGCGGTTCCCGAGCGGTAGTGGTGTGGCGTGCGAATCCCCGCCGCGTCGAGCACCTGCTTCATCGTCTCCTTGTCACGGAAGGGGATGGTCTGCTCGACGGTCATCCCCGGAATGCCGAGGCGTTCGCGAATGCGCGCCGCGAGCAGCATCGTCGGCTCCCACAGCGATGCCACGACATCGATGCGGAGCCCCGCCGCGCGCTGTGCGACCTCGTGCACGATCGCGTCCTCGTGCGCGAACGACGGGGTCTGCCAGTAGTCCATGAGGTGGTCGCGCGCCATCTCCGGCAACGCCATGACGGGTTGGTCGCCGGCACCGATGACGCGTGCGCCGGCGCGAGCCAGACCGCGCGTGAAGAAGGGCATCTCGGCCGGGTAGCCCGGAGAGATCATCAACACGGTCGCGGTCACGACATCTCTCCGAGCTCGACCCGTGCAACCTCGACGACTCGGCGCAACCCCGCTTCGACGACCCCGGTGTCGGGATGGCGCAGCACGACGTGCCCTTCGCCCTCGTACGTGCCGGTCGAGGCCTGCCCCGGGCGCGGGACCACGGCCTCGACGACGATGTCGCCGAGCTCGCGCTGAAGGACGTCGAGCCCGTGCACAGCGAGCACTGTGCCGCTTCCCTGGCCGCGCAGGTATGCCGCCCCGACCGAGTAGCGCCGCTCGGGCGGCTCGAAGGTGCCGGAGATCTCGAGCCGCGCCCACGCCGCGTACATGTCGATGTCATGCGCGTACGACAGCAGCGAGGTGAACTGGGCACCCGGCGGTCGCGCCGCGACCTCACTGATCGCGATGTCGTCGCCGGCGCGACGGAACCACTCCATGTGCGTGAGTCCCGTGCGCAGTCCCAGCGCGCGAAGCCCGCGCACGCCCTCACTGCGGATGACGTCGTACTCCGGCGTCGCGATGTCGCGTGGGAGCAGCACAGCCCACTGGATCCAGGGGTTCTCGAGCACCTCGAGCGGTGTCGGCAGGTATCGCGAGATTGAATGCCAGACGCATTCCCCGTCGATCAGCACGCTGTCGAAGCTGTGCTCTTCGCCGACGACCATCTGCTCGAGGAGGACCGGGACGTGGTCGCTCGGCGGGTCGGCCCGGAGCCACTCACCGAGGTGCTCGTCGCCGTCGATGCGAAAGGTCGAGCGTGCGCCGGCGCCTGCAGGCGGCTTGGCGACGACGGGATAGCCAAGCTCCGCCGCGGCCGCCTGCGCCTCGCCGGCATCGTGCACGAGGCGGTGACGGGCGCAGGGAACGCCGTGCGTTTCGAAGACGGTCTTCATCCGTGCCTTGTCGCGAAAGTTCCTGGCGACCTCCGCGCCCATGCCGGGGATCGCGAGTGCGTCGCGCACCTCGCCGAGGGGCACCTGCAGCTGTTCGAGCATCCCGATGAGCCGGTCGACGCCCCCGAGATGACGTGAGAGCGCGCGCGTCGCATCGGCGATCTGCTGCGGATCGGTGCCGTCGTTCACCCGGAAATGGCCGGCAAGCGCGGTACGGAGATCGTCGCCGAGACGCTGTTCAGGGTCCTGGCTGATCAGCCCGAGCCGGACATCGGGGAGCGACGCTGCGGCCGCGATGAAGCGCACGGTCGCGGGCAGGAGGAACGGGGCGACGAACACGGCATTCGGCATGTGACGCCGCGAGTGTAGGCAGCCGGGCCTCAGGACCGTGGCCTGCTGCGGGTAGGATCTCCCGCGTGAACATCATCTTCGTCGAGCCGGCCTTTCCGCCGAACCAGCGCGAGTTCGTGCGCGGACTCGCTGCCGCGGGAGCCAACGTCATCGGCATCGGCGAGCGCCCGGTCGACTTCCTCGACCAGGAGCTTCGCGACTGGATGTTCCACTACCAGCAGGTCCCCAACGTCACGGACGTCGACGCCCTGGTGGAGGCCGTGCGCTTTGCCCAGAGCAGGGTCTGGATCGACGCGCTCGAGTCGACCATCGAGGCGCACACGATGTCGGCGGCCCACGCGCGCGAGGCGTGCGGCATTCCCGGGACGTCGGTCCGCACGGCATATCTCTGCCGCGACAAGCCTGCGATGAAGGACGCGCTGCGCGATGCCGGGATTGCCACCGCACAGTCCACCGGAGCGAGCTCCTCCGCAGAGGTGCTGGCGTTTGCCGCGCAGGTCGGGTACCCGCTCATCCTCAAACCGCGTGCGGCGGCGGGGGCATCCGGGACGAGCCGGGTCGACTCCGATGCCGAGCTCGAGCGGGCGCTTGCGGCGCTCGGCGCATCCGGCGCGCAGGACGTGGCGGTGGAGGAGTTCGTCGAGGGCCACGAAGGCTTCTACGACACCATCAGCATCGACGGCCACCCCGCGTACGACTTCATCTCGCACTACTTCCCGAACGTGCTCGAGGCGATGCGCGAGCGCTGGATCAGCCCGCAGTTCGTCTCGACGAACCAGGTCGACACCAACCGCGATTACGAGCAGGTGCGCGAGCTCGGGCTGCGTGCCATCGACGCGCTCGGCATCGGCACGTCGGCGACGCACATGGAGTGGTTCTTCGGACCCAAGGGCTTGCGCTTCAGCGAGATCGGCTGCCGTCCGCCCGGTGTTCGCGCCTGGGACCTCTACGCGGCGGGGAACGACATCGACATCTACCGCGAGTGGGCGAACACGATCGTCCATCACGCGGTCGACCGGCCGCTGTCGCGCCGCCTGTCCGCGGGAATCGTCGCGCTCCGGCCGGATCGCGACGGGACGATCACGCACTACGAGGGACTCGAAGACATACAGCGCCAGTTCGGCCAGTGGATCCTGGACACGCACCTTCCCAGTGGCACCGCGACTCAGCCGGTCGAGGCCGGCTACATGGCGAACGCCTGGATCCGCATGGCCCATCCCGACTTCGACACCGTGCACCACATGCTCAACGTCGTCGGTGAGACGGTCCACGTGCGCGCCTCGTGAGGCGGGTGACGCTGCTCGGTCCACTCAACGACGAGGTCGACCTTGCGGCGGAGATCGAGGCCTTCGGTGTCGACGGTCCGGTGGCCCTGATCACCGCCGGATGGGAGGAGGGTGAGCGAAACGACGCGGAGATCGACCGCCGTCTCGGCGGTGGCTCGCGCAACCTCGGGCTGTACGGGCGTCGGCTCGATGTGCTCAGCAGCGACTCCGAGTATGCCGAGGCCGAGCGTCTGCTGCGGACGCAGCTCGACGACCTGCGCGAGCAGTACCAGCGCAGGGTGCGCGCCGCGCTCGACGGCGTCGATGTGATGCGCAAGCGCTTCGCCGGTACACCAGGCGGGGCGGGCGAGCAGCTCACGGCCGCCATCGAGGCGGTGCGCACGATCGACGAGTCGCACGCTGCGGCGATGGCGGCCGCGTACGACCGTTTCCACGCCACGCACCCCCCGCACCATCGGTCGATGATCAGCCGGCATCGCGATGAGGTCGCGTCGATCGTGGGGGAGTGCGCCGCGATCGCGATTGCCGGCGGCCATGTTGGCGTGCTGAACGACTGCCTGCATCTCTGCAACCTCGCGGCGCTCATCGAAGCGCAGCCGCTGCTCGTCTGGTCATCGGGTTGCATGGCGATCTCCGAGCACATTGTCGTGATCGACGACGACGATCCCGCCGCGCGACCCGCGGAGCTCTACGACATCGGCATCGGCGTGGCCCGCGGCCTCGTCGCGCTCCCGGTGTCGGAGCGGCTGCACGGACACGACGCCGATGCGCGCGCGTTGCTCGCAGCACGGTTCGCTCCGCGCGTGTGTGTCGTTCTCGACGCCGGCGACCGTCTCGAGTTGAGCGCCGGCCTGCCCGCTGACCTCGGCACTGTCGGGGTCGTCGCTCCCGACGGCCGCCTCGTGCGGGGGACGGAGGCGGCTTGAGCGTGAGCCCTGCGCCCTCGCAGCCTCAGCACGCCCTCGCCAGGCTTCGCAACGACGGCGCCTCTCCCGAGGCGATCGACCAGCTGCTGCGCGATCACTCGGTCCCGCTCGTCGAAGGATCGACGTGCACGTTCCTCTGGCGAGGGGAGGCCGACTGGGTCGGCGTCGAGCACCGTATCATGGGGGTGCCCATCCCACTGCCGCTTCGCCGGATGAAGGGCACGGACCTGTGGCACGCGAGCATCGAGCTGCCGCGCGGTGCACGCATTCAGTACCGGATGCTCGTCCGCCGCGGCGACAGCGCGGAGAGCATGAACGATCCGCTCAACCAGAACGCGGTGTCCGACGCCATCGGGTCGCAGTCCGTGCTCGAAGCCGACGGCTATGCGCGACCCGACTGGACGTACCCGGACCCCGCGGCGGTGCCGGGCGAGCTTGCCGACCTGCGCATCGCGAGCAAGGCGCTGCGTCGCGAGGCGCACGTCACGGTGTATGTCCCGGCGCGCAGGCGGCGCGACCGGCGCCTGCCGCTGCTCATCGTGCACGACGGCGGTGACTTCCTCAACCATTCGTCGATGGGAACGGTGCTCGACAACCTCATGCACCGCCGCCTCATCGCGGACTGTCTCGTGGTCTTCACGCACCCCGGAGACCGTCTCCGGGAATATGCCGCAAGCCTCGCCCACAGCCGCTTCCTCACCAGCGAGCTGGTGCCGCAACTCGAGGGGACGTTCCAGTTGCGCGGCGCCCCGAGCGCCCGCGTGCTGATGGGCGCGAGCTTCGGCGGCGTCGCGTCGCTCGCCGCCGCCGTCCGGGCGCCGGGCTTCTACGGAGGTCTGCTTCTCGAGTCACCGTCGCTGCGCTTCACCGGTGAGCCGGGCGAGCACAGCTATGGTCGCGTGTTCGAGCCCGTCATCCGGTTCGTCAACAAGGTCCGCGAGGGCCCACCGATGGTCACCGAGCGCGTCTTCATGACCTACGGCGTGTTCGAGCCGCTCGCCGAACCGGACCGCGCAATGGTCGGCGTGCTGGAGCAGATGGCCGGGACCTTGAAGGTTGTCGAAGCCCTCGACGGCCACAACTGGATCAACTGGCGTGACCGCCTCCTGGACGGTCTCGGCTGGCTGTTCCCCGGAGAAGCGCGCCTCATCTATCCCTGACCCTGAGCCAGCGCGGGCCCGTGCCGATGCGCGAGACTTCCCGGCCATGAAGCGGCGAGAGCGCTGGTATTCGGGACGAGTCGCGTCCGACGTCACCGTGGCGCGCTGGGGTCACTTCGGCCGGCCGGTCATCGTGTTCCCGACGGCCGGGGGTGACGCCGAGGAGATCGAGCGCATGTGGCTCGTCGACTCGGTGGGGGCGTATCTCGAGGCCGGGCGGGTGAAGCTCTACTCGTGCGACAGCGTATCGGGGGCGGCGATGCTGCGCGGTGATGGCGACCCGCGATATCGCGCTGCGCTGCTGCGCGGATTCCTCGAGTTCGTCCGCTACGAGCTGATCCCGATGATCCGTATGGATTGCGACAGCCCGGACATCACCGTGATGACTGCCGGCGCATCCATCGGCGCCTTCAACGCGGTGGCGCTCCTGTGTCACTACCCGGACGTGGTGACGAATGCGCTCGGCATGAGCGGGACGTACGACATCTCACGCTTCGTCGGAGAGGGCGCGGGCGACGACCTGTACTTCGCGACACCGTCGTACTTTCTGCCCGGCCTGAACGGCGAGCATTTGGCACTGCTGCGCAGCCGTCAGGCGATCCTGGCATCCGGCGAGGGCCGCTGGGAGAACACGGGTGAGTCGTGGCGACTCGCGCACGTGCTGGGGAGCAAAGGCGTTCCCAATCGCGTCGATCTGTGGGGATCCGAGTACGACCACGACTGGTCGACGTGGCGCGAGATGCTGCCGAAGTATCTCGGCGAGCTCACCTGACCGGGCGACAGGTCAGGCGGTCGCCGGCAGCGTCGTGTCGGAAAGCTCGATGGTGTCGCCGTCCTCGACGGAGTCGTCCTCGTCTTCCTCGTCACTCGGCGTGCGACCGAGGAGCAGCAACGTCGTGATGAGGAGGAACGCCGCCAGCGAGAGGAAGGGGACGGAGATGAATCCAAAGATATTGAATGCCGCCATATCGCACGGGACCGCCGCCCCGCACACGGTGGGCTCTCCGGCGATGTGCTCCAGCTGGTAGTGATATGTGGCGAGAGCCGCACCCACTATCGACAACGTGAGGAAATACTTCTTGGCGATCCGGGTGTCACCGCGGAACGCTGCGATGCCGAGGAGCAGGGAGAGCGGGTACATGCAGATGCGCTGGAACCAGCAAAACTCACATGGCGTCAGGTTTGCGATCTGCGAGAGATAGAGGCTCCCCAGCGTTGCGAGCATCGCGACGATCCACGCGAGGTGCAATGTGAACGGCGTCACCGCATCGCGGAACCGTCGCCACGTTTCGCGACTGGCAGGCGACGTCCGCGTCAGCAGAAAACCCATGACCACCACGACCACCATCGCGTCGGCGATGAGCGCGAGCACGGCGTAGCCCGTGGTGATGATCGAGAACGAGCTGACGGCGACCAACGCGAAGCCTCCGCTCAGCTCGTCGGAGTCTTGAGTGCCTTGAGGCTCGGTTCGATCGCCTGAATCGTGGAGGTGGAGCAGACGGATGCAGGCACGTCGCCGGTTGCGATGCACATCGCCGCCGTCAGGATGTTGGCGTTACCGACGATCGCTTGCGTCACCGGATCGGCGGGGTTCTTGAGCTTCGTCGCGATCTGCTGCCACGTGAGATTGGCGAGGATCTGCGGGCTGTAGCTCGTGTTGTAGAGCGTGTAGAGGCCGGCGATGTCGAGGAAGGGAAAGCCGCCGGTTGTTGAGGTGTATGGCGGCGTGCTGTACTTCTTGAAGATGGCGGTCACCTGCGCCGACGGTGTGTCGAGCGGGTTCTGGTTGCGATCCAGGACCTCGGCGGGGACGAAGTCGATGTACGGGCTCGTGTAGGTGACCTTGTGGAACGTGAAGCTGTTGGTGTTCGCATACACGTCGGTCGACGACGACTCGATCTGCGTCAGTCCAGTGAAGGTTCCGAACTGCGAGAGCGCGTAGATCATGCTCCAGCGCTCTGCGGCGCAGAACGGGCAGTACTCGGCACCGACGTACACGAGCATCGGCTTCCCGCTCGAGTCCTTGAGGACGGTGTTGCCCGGCAGCTTGACCATCTCGCCGGGCTGGCTGCCGGAGCCCACAGTTGAGATCACCGACGGGTTCGGGTGCAGAAGGATGCTGGCGACGTTCGCGGAGATCGGCACGCTGGTGCCGACGTTGCTACCGCCGACCTGGTTGATGAGGACGATGATGATGAGCACGACGGCGACGATGCCGACGCTCACCGAGGTGATCACCGTCGGGGACTGCCACGGCGGGCGGCGGCTCAGCGCGACCGATCGGATCGCTGCCTGGTTCCTGCGCTGCTTCTTGGTGAGCGGCTTGCCGGACGGCCTCACACCCGGAGGCGGCGTCTTGCCCGCGGGCTTGCGCTGAGGCGTGTCCACGGACTGAGGGTACCGGAGACAACCTTTCGTGTGACTGTCTCGCAGACAACTGTGTCAGAACCGCGAGGAGAGCTCTGATGAAGATACGGTGACGAAACTCGAGACTGCTACATGCGTGTCTATCCTCAGGGCAATGGTGGGTCCCTTCTCGGAGGTGGCATGAGGTCGCGGATCGCCGCCACCGCCACATCCCTGGTCGTTCTGGCCGCAGCCGCCGGTGGGCTGGCGCGGTCGATGGACGCCCAGGCGTCGGCGACCAAGGAGGGGATCGACGTCAGCTCGTTCCAGGGCACCATCGCCTGGCATTCCGTGGCGGCGTCGGGGATCTCCTTTGCGTATATCCGCGCCGCCGACGGCAACGGAAGCGGCGACCAGCAGTTCGCCAACAACTGGCACGGCGCGACCGGAGCGGGTGTGACCCCTGGCGCGTATCTCTTCTTCGAGCCATCGCAGAGCCCGGTGGGGCAGGCCAACGTGCTGATCTCGCAGCTGCGCTCGGTCGGGTTCAGTCACGGCGACCTCATGCCCGCGATCGATGTCGAGACCATGGGCGGTGAGCCGCAGTCGGTCGTCATCGCAAATCTGAAGACGGTGGTGGACACCGTCAGCGCCGCAATCGGATCACTCCCCGCAATCTACGCATCACCCGCCTGGTGGAACGGCAACATCAACTCGTCGGCGTTCACGCTCGATCCGCTGTGGGTGGCGAACTGGTTCGTGTCGTCGCCTCAGGTGCCGGCGAACAACTGGGGAGGCACCGGCTGGCAGGTCTGGCAGTTCAGCGATGCCGGCTCCGTGCCGGGGATCAGCGGGCGCGTGGACCTCGACCAGGGTGGCACCCGATCACTGCCGTACTACGGCTGGCCCGACCCGGTGGCACTTGCCGCCACCAACGTTGCCGGCACGCCGCAGACGGTCTCCGATCAGGCCGGTGACATCGACGTGCTCTGGCGGGGGACGAATGACCACGTCTGGACGCTGCGATACCGGAACGCGGTGTGGGGGACAGGCGCGACAGACATCAGCGCCGCGGCCGGCCCGTCAGCCGCGCTGACAACGGACCCGTCAGTGGTGGCGTCGGGGCCTGGACGGATTGACGCGTTCTGGGAGGGAGCGGACGGCAATGTCTGGCAGTCGACGTTCACGGCCGGTTGGTACGGCAGCGGCACATGGTCCGTCCCAGTGTCGCTGGGGCTCGGTTCGGTCGGATCGGTGCCTGAGGCGGTCTCCCCGGGACCGGGGCTCATCGACCTCTTCTGGGTCGGCGCCGGCTCAGCCCTCTGGGTCGACCGGTTCAACGGCGCCTGGAGCGGACCGACACCTCTTGACAGCGGCACTGTCACCGGCACCCCCGTCGCCGTCAGCGCGGGCGCCGGCTCGGACACCGTCTTCTGGCGTGCCGCCTCGGGTGACCTGTGGGAGGACACCGGCGCGTCCTGGGGCTGGGGCGGCGCTCAGCAGCTGACCACGTCCGCGCTCGCGGCCAACCCATCGGTGAGCGCGTCGAGTGGCGGCATCGACGTCTTCTGGAACGGCGGCGGGCAGCTCGTGCACGGTCTGCTGAACGCCGGGGTCCTGAGCGGCGTCGCCGCGCTCGGGACCGTGGCCGTGGAAGGCAACCCGTCGGCGGTGACCCTGGCGCCGGGGGCGGTCGTCGTCGACACCCGGGAGTCCGGCTCCGGGACGCTCGCGTCGGCGCTGTACACGTCGGCGAGCGGGCTCATCGGGCCTGAGGGTCTCGGTGCCGTGGCAGGGTCGGACCCGTCGTCGGTGGCCTTTGCCGGGAGCGGCGCCATCGACGTCGTGTGGCGGTCGACGGCAGGCGGGCTCTGGTACGCGCCTGCGTGCCCGGGATGTGCGGCGCCCGCGACGCCGGTGTTCAACCCAGCGGGCTAGCGTCGCTCGTTTCCCGCTGGGCCGGGTGAAGGCGTTTCAGGCCGGCGCGGGCGATCTCACCCGTGGCGTTCGCGATCGCGGCCTCACGGCGCGCGGCGTCGAGCACGACATTCGTATCTACGG
>Ga0307374_10004243_pt1 | contig 23949 bp, 27 predicted proteins | sample OX3MG_FD_202532 | JGI IMG/M metagenome (GOLD analysis project Ga0307374, IMG submission 202532) | Soil microbial communities from Risofladan, Vaasa, Finland - OX-3 | ecosystem: Environmental > Terrestrial > Soil > Coastal area > Acid sulfate soil | place: Finland: Risofladan, Vaasa | collected... | reverse complement strand
TGATATGCTCGAGCGCAAGCTGGCAGCCGATCATCTCGTTCTTGCCGAATGCCGCATAAGTTCCGGTAAGTGGATTGTCGAGGCCTAGCTTGACGACGCCCTCGCCGCGCGCCTTGATGATGAAGGGGCCCGCGAGTTGAAGCGCGCTCGCCGCGGCTGCAGTCTTAAGTACGGTACGGCGGCTAACCTTTCTCCCGGAAGAATCCTGATTTGTCATGTGCACACTCCTTGTGATGGATCTTGTTTCATTGACATCGCCGCACACGCCGCCGCGCACCCGGAACCGTCATGCGTTCCAGCGCGGTGAGCCTTTCTGCGATGCGCCTTCCTCCTCAAACCTGCCCTTTCGTCGCGCAATGCCAAGCGCGCATGCAGTACGCGCTTCGCGAACGCACTGCCGCGCTCGTCGAACAACGATGGCCGCCATTCACGACGACACCCTGGAGCCGGCGGCGCATGAGAGCGTGTCGGTGTGCAGAGGTGTTGCGCGGATCCAGCTACGCGAGGGCGCAATTTTGTGAACGCGCTATTGGCTTGTCAAACGAAAATCGCGATCTGCAAGCTGGGCGCAAGTTTCGATGCCCGATCCATCGCTCCAAGAGTCGATCGAACGCGCACGCTGCCGCGAAAACCGTCAAGTCGTCAAACTGCGCCCCGCACGCTCGGGGGCACCGACGTCGCGCGGCAGGCGCACGGGCGCATTGCGTGCGCGGCAGCGGCCGCTATGTCACGCGCGCGCGAATCTCGCGCCGTAGTGCTCGACCGCTTGCATGGCATCCGAAGCGATCTTTGCGCCGGCGTTGGAACGTGCCGCTCGCCGAGCAGGCTCCGGCCGCGGTAGGCAGGCGCTCGTGGCACCCGCAACCTGGGCATCATTGGTCGGAGGAAGGCGCCGTCGGGAGAGCACAGCAACGCGTTCTTTCGTTGCTCGCCAGGTGCGCACGGCACGCCGAAACATTTTGTTACCAAAAGCTCGGCCGGCCCCGGAACGGCAGAGCTACACTGACAGTCGAAGCAAGGTAGCCCCGTTGCGGGGAGGCATGAGATGAACAGCATGAAAAAATCGGCGTTGGTCGCGATTGCGCTGTTGCTCTTTGCCGGTGCCAGCGCGCCGGCGCTCGCCGATCGTCATTGGCACGACCACGACGGCGGTCACGTTCACTTCGGGCTTTACTTCGGCGCGCCGCTGGGGTGGAACGACTGGTACTACCCGCCTGCCTATTACCCCCCTTACTACTATTACCCGCCGCGGGTAGTGGTTCCGGCCTCGCCGCCGGTGTACGTGGAGCAGCCCGGCCCGCAGGCGACGCCCGATGCGCAGCAGTACTGGTGGTACTTCTGCCCCGACTCGAAGACCTACTATCCCTACGTCAAGCAATGCCCGGGAGGCTGGCAGCGCGTCGCGCCGCAGCCCCCGCCGGGCTGATACCAGGAGCGAAACGATGACTCATCCCCTGCGCTGGTCGGCGCTCGCAGCAACGTTACTGCTCGGCGCCTGCGCGAGCGTGCCGCCGAGCGGTCCGAGCGTCATGGTGCTGCCCGGATCCGGCAAGACGTTCGATCAATTCCGCATGGACGATTACACCTGCCGGCAATTTGCCAGCAGCCAGATCGGCGGGGCGACCGCCGAGCAGGCCTCGACCAACAGCGGGCTGAAGAGCGCGGCGATCGGCGCCGGCGTGGGCGCCGTGGCCGGCGCGCTTCTCGGCGGGCACGAGGGTGCGGGCCAGGGCGCGGCTGCCGGCCTGGTGGTCGGCTCGGTCGCTGGCGCGGGCACCGCGGAGAGCTCGTCCTACACCCTGCAGCAACGCTACGACATCGCCTACCAGCAGTGCATGTACGCGAAGGGTAATCAGGTGCCGATCGCAGGCCGCTTCGCGCCGCGTCGCAGCCCCGCCTACGCGCCGCCTCCTCCGCCGCCGCCCCCGCCGGGCGACGACCGCTGAGCTCGACTCAGACGCGAAGGGCCGCACCAGCGGCCCTTCGTTTATCGGTGGCGGCGCCCTCCTAGTCGCGGCGGCGACGGTCCCGATCGCGGTCCCGGTGACGGTCGCGATCGCGCTCACGCCGGTATTCGCGCTGGTCGCGCACCCAGTCGCCCTGAACGAAGCGCCAGTGGTTGCCGGAGCGCACCCAATGCTCGTGCTGCCAGTGGTATCCGGGCTGGGACAACAGCCAACGCCCCTGGATCCACACCCACATGTGGCCGTTCCATCCCCAGTAGCCCGGCGCCCAGACGTAGCCGGCGCGGGAAGCGGGCACCACTTCGACCCGCGCGGCCGGCGGCGGCACCCCGATCTCGATGCTGAGGTTCACACGGGCGAATGCAGTCGGCGCCGCGGCCACGCCCGCGACGACGAATGCGCCCAGCAGTGCTCTGTGAATCTTCATGACGCGATTCTCCTTTGCTCGACGTCCGCGCAACCCACGATCGCGGTGCACGTGACGTCAAGCCTACGCCAGAGCCGGGTTCGATTCACGCGCTGCTTGTAACGGGATATGTTGGCGGCGCTGCGATCCGTCGGCCGGCGGCGACGCCTAGCGCTGCCAGTCGGCGCGCCGGAAGCGCCGCCGCCGCGACGGGATGCTCAGGCGCTTGTCGCAGTACTCGTCGATGCGCGCGCGCACGAAGGCACGGACGTCCTCCGTCAGCGCTTGCGCCGCCGCCTCGAAGCGCGCGATCACCGGATCGTCCTCCGGCTTGTAACCGTGCGCCAGCTTGCCACCGAGAATCTCCCCGCTGCCGCCGTGCCGCACACCGTCGTGGAAGAAGCCGAGACCCTTTTCCCACACCAGGGCGCGCTCGCCGGTGCCGATGCCGTAGCACAGCTGGAACAGCGTGATCTCGCCCTTCGTCTGCCAGACGAAGAGGTCGAAGTATTCGTCGTGGAACCAGCGCCGGCGGGCCGGTGGTTCCTCCGCGACGCCGAGGATTTCGCGAAACATGGTTGCAAATGCTATTTAACCATTAAAGCGGCGCATCGCGCAGACACGCCGGCGCGGATTCGGGACGCCTCCCCCCCTTGCGGGCCTACGCAGCAGCGCGATCAGCCGCAGCGCATCGCGCGGCGCGTAGCCGAAGGCGTCGTTGTCGAAGTACAGGTGCACGTCGCGCCCCTGGCGCAGCCAGCGCCGCACCCGCACCGCCCACGCCCGCAGCTCGGCCTGCGGATAGGCCGAGGCGTAAGTGAGCTCGTGGCCGTGCAGGCGCACATAGACCAGGTCGGTCGTCACCGCGTCCCAGAGCGGCCAGTCGGCGGCGTCCGACAGGCAGTTCGCGATGCGATGCGCGCGCAGGCAGGCAGCTACTTCGTCGTTGAACCACGACGGATGGCGGAACTCGATCGCGTGACGCGCGCGGCGCCAGCGTGCGAGCGCGCGCGCGAACCCCGCGAGCCGTCCCAGGTCGCGATGCAGGTTGCGCGGCAGCTGCCAGACGACCACCGCGAGCTTGGCGCCCAGCGCGGCGGCGCGGCCGCGCTCCAGGAGCACGGCAGGCAGCGGATCCGCGAGCTTCTTGTTGTGCGTGAGATAGCGGTTCGCCTTGATGGCGAAGCGGAAGCCGGGCGGCGTCTCGGCGGCCCAGCGGCGGAACGTGGCGACGCTCTGCAGCCGGTAGAAGGTGGCGTTCACCTCGAGCGCGCCGAACTTCCCGGCGTACAGCCGCAGCCAGTCCTTCTTCGGCAGGCACGCGTAGAAGGATTCTCGCCAGGCGTCGTAATTCCAGCCACTCGTGCCGATGTAGGCGCACCCCTGTCGGCTTGCCCGTTTCACCCCTTGATGCACACCAGCGGCTCGACGCGCGCGACCTTCTTCGCCAGGCCGGCGAAGTCCGCAGCATCGACCACCGCCGCGACGTCCTTGTAGGCGTCCGGTGCCTCCTCGGCGATCCCGCGCATCGACGGGCTCTTGATGAGAATGCCGCGCGCGGCGAGCACGTCCACGACCTGCCGGCCCTTCCAGGTGCGCAACGCCTGGTGGCGGCTCATGGCGCGCCCCGCGCCGTGGCAGGCCGAAGAGAACGAGCGCGCCTCGGATTCCAGAGTGCCGGCGAGCACGTACGAGCCGGTGCCCATCGAGCCGCCGATCAGCACCGGCTGGCCGGCCGCGCGCAGCGCCTGCGGGATGTCGGGATGGCCCGGCCCGAAGGCGCGCGTCGCGCCCTTGCGGTGCACGTAGAGCCTGCGCGTACCGCCGTCGACGCGGTGCTCCTCGACCTTGCAGGTGTTGTGCGACACGTCGTAGAGCAGCGGCAGGCGCGCCTGCGGCAGCACCTCGGCGAACACCTTGCGCACCAAGTGAGTGAGGATCTGGCGGTTGGCGAGCGCGCAATTGATTCCCGCACGCATCGCGCCCAGGTAGTCCTGCCCCAGCTCGGAGTTGATCGGCGCGCAGGCGAGCTCGCGGTCCGGCAGGACGATGCCGTGCTGCGGGGCGGCGATCACCATGCGCTTGAGGTACTCGGTGCCGATCTGGTGACCCAGGCCGCGCGAGCCGCAGTGGATCATCACCACAATGTCGCCGCGCTGGAGGCCGAAGGCCGAGGCGATCGCCTCGTCGTACACCTCGCTGACCTCCTGGACCTCGAGGTAGTGGTTGCCGCTGCCGAGCGTGCCCATCTCGTCGCGCTGGCGCTTCTTCGCCAGCGCCGAAACGTTGCCCGGCTTGGCGTGCGGCATCTGCCCGCGCTCCTCGATGCGCTCCAGGTCCGCGGACTCGCCCCAGCCGCGCTCGACCGCCCATTTCGCGCCGCCGGCGAGCATGGCGTCCATCTCGGCATCGTTCAGGTGGATCGCGCCGGTGCTGCCGACCCCCGCCGGGATGCGGTAATAGAGCATCTCCGCCAGCTCCTTCTGCACCCGCATCACTTCGGCGCGCGCGAGGCCCGTGTGCAGGCAACGCACGCCGCAGGAGATGTCGAAGCCCACGCCGCCGGCCGAGACCACGCCGCCCGCGTCCGGATCGAATGCCGCCACGCCGCCGATGGGAAAGCCGTAGCCCCAGTGCGCGTCCGGCATGGCGTAGGAGGCTCTCACGATTCCCGGCAGCGTCGCGACGTTGACCGCCTGCTCGTACACCTTGTGGTCCATGTCGCGCAGCAGCGCTTCGCTCGCGTAGAGCACCGCGGGCACGCGCATCGCGCCCTGCTGCGGGATCTGCCACTCGTAGTCCGAACGCCGCTCGACAAGACTCAGGTCCATGTCAGACGTCCACCACCGTCTGCGCCACCCAGCCGCCGTCCTCGCGCGCCACGCGCAGCGTGGTGTAGGTGGCGCCCTTCACCTCGACCGCCGGTTGATGGCGCACGGGGTCAACGCGCTCGCCGCGCGCCTCGGCGGACAAGCGCGTGCCCTCCAGCCGCACCGCGAAGCGGCTGAACAGCATCCTGCGCGTAGCCATCTCGTACACCAGCTTATTCAGCCATTCGGCGAACAGCAGCTCGTCATCGGGCGCCTCGCACTCGATCGACACCGCCTCGCGCGGCTCGATCGTCGCCGGATCGCCGACCGCCGCAGTCAACGCGAGCGCCGCCTGCTCGAAGGCCTCGGCCTTGCTCGCGCCGAAGCCGCGCACGCCGATGTCCGCCCCGTGCGGGTAATGCTCCCAGTGCGCGCGCATCTCGCGCTCCCACGCCCTCGGCACGCCGCGCCGAAAGCTTTCTTGTAGCGCAATCGTGGCCGCTCGCCTTTGATGCGCGTCAATCCGCGGCGCCGCCGGCGGCCGGTGGTACCGCCGCCGCGGCGCGGTATGATCCGCGCATGCAATCGCTCTGGACGTTCCACCGCCGCGTCGGCTTTGCCGCCATCGCACTGGTGACCGCGCTCTCGCCCGCAGCCTACGACCGCGACGCCCGCCAGGTGGCGGCACGCCAGATCTACTTCTCGGCCTGGCAGGTCCTGCCGGGCTTCACCCTCGCCTGCGCGCTGATCAGCTATATCCTGATCCGCATCGTGGCGCATACCGCCCACGACTACGGCATGTCCGGCTACGCGCTGCAGCTCACCGAGCGCGTCCTGGTGCTCGAGCTGATCCCGCTGTTCGCAGCGCTGTTCGTCGCGCTGCGCTCGGGCGCCGCCATCAACACCGAGATCGTCCTGATGCACATCCGCGGCGACATCGAGGCGCTGGAGCTCTCGGGCAAGGACCCCTTGCGCCACGAAATCATGCCGCGGGTGCTCGGCAGCGCGGTCGCCGTGACGCTGCTGTGCTTTCTCAACTGCGCGCTCGCCCTGCTGCTCACCTATTACGCGCTGTACGGCTTCTCGCCCTGGGGGCTGGGGCAGTTCCTGCGCGTCACCGGCAAGGTGTTCAGCCCGCTGGCCTCGATCGGCCTGGCGCTGAAAACGCTGCTGTTCGGCGTTTCGGTGGCGGTGATCCCGATCACCGCGGCGCTCGCCACGCCGCGGGTGCCGCGCCTCGCGCCGGTCGCCGTGCTGCGCGGCATGGTGCGCCTGATGATCGCCCTGGCGGCGATCGAAGGCGTGTTCCTGGCGCTTCTTTACGCCTAGCCGCGCGCGCATGGACGACGACGCCCCGCCCTCGTCGCCGGCGATCCGGCACGTCGAGCTGAAGGCGGTGCTGCTGGTCGCGCTCACGGCGCTGCTGCTGGCCGGCTTCGTGCTGTTCGTGCTATACGCGCGCGGCGCGTTCGAGCGCACCCAGACCCTGGTGCTCATCTCCTCCGACACCGAGGGCGTGTCCGTCGGCGCCAACCTCACGTTCGCCGGATTCCCGATCGGCCACGTGCAGCGCATCGAGCTCACCCCGGACGGCAAGGCGCGAATCGAGGTCCAGGTGCCGGTCAAGGATGCGCGCTGGCTGCGCACCACCAGTGTGTTCACCCTCGAGCGCGGGCTGGTGGGCGGCGCGCGCCTGCGTGCCTTCACCGGCACCCTGAGCGACCCTCCGCTGCCCGACGGCGCGGTGCGCGAGGTGCTGCGCGGCGATGCCATCGAGCAGCTGCCGGTGCTGCTGGTCACCGTGAAGAGCGTGCTCGAGAACCTGCAGCGCCTCACCGCGGCGGATTCCGATCTCAGCGCCAGTCTCGCCAACGTGCGCGAGGTGACCGAGCGCATGAAGGGGCGCTATGGCGTGCTCGCGGGCACGGTCGGTGGCGACGGCAACGCGAAGAAAGTGATCGAGGCGCTGGATCGCACCAATGCGCTGCTCGCCTCGCTGTCCGGCGTCTCGGCCAAGCTCGGCCACACGCTCGACCAGACCGACCAGCGCGTGTTCGGCTCGGGCGGCGTGATGGACCAGGCGCAGAAGACGATGGCGCAGCTCAACGGCACGCTCGGCGACGCGCGCGAGAGCCTGAAAAAGGCCGACGCCGTGCTGGCCGAAGCGCAGAAGATCGGCGCCAACACCAGCGCCGCGACCGAAAACCTGGCCGCACTGCGCGCGCAGGTGGAGGCGAGCCTGCGCAGAGTCAGCGGCCTCATCGACGAGGTCAACCGCAAATGGCCGTTCAAGCGCGACACCGAGCTCAAGCTGCCTTAAGGGCGCTGCTCGCCGCCGCCGCGAGCGCGGCGCTGGTCGCCGCCTGCGCTTCGGGTCCGGTGCCGCCCGACTGGCAGACCAACGCGCACGACGCGCTCGGCAACTTCGAGACCGCGTACCTGCACGGCGACGCCCGCGTCGCGCAGCTGGAGTTCGCGCGCGCCAGACAGGAGGTTTCGAGCACCGGGCGCGCGGACCTCGTGGCATACACCGAGCTGGTGCGCTGCGCGCTGCGTGTGGCGAGCCTGGAGTTCGACAATTGCCCGGGCTTCGAGCCGCTGGCGGGCGACGCGAGCCCCGCCGAGCGTGCCTACGCCGCGTACCTGTCGGGACGGTGGCACGGCCTGGACGCTGCGCTGCTGCCGGCGCAGCACCGTGCGATCGTCGCGCGCGGCGACGGCGCGCTCGGCGCGATCGAAGATCCGCTCTCGCGCCTGGTCGCCGCAGGGGCGCTGTTGCGCGCCGGGCGCCTCACGCCGCGCGGCATCGCGATCGCGGTCGACGCGGCTTCCGCGAACGGCTGGCGCCGGCCGCTGCTCGCCTGGCTCGGCGTGCAGGAGCAGCGCGCCGAGCAGGCCGGAGACCGCGCCGCCGCGGCGCTCATCCGGCGCAGAATCGAGCTCGCGGCAGGCGAGCACTAGTCGCGCACGCGCACTCGCTCGCGGGAAACGCGATGCCTTGCGCCGCATCGGCGACGCAAGCCCGGCAAGCTTGCATCGCGCGAACAGGGTGCTGAACGCGAGCTTGCAGCTCGGGGCGCCGTCGGGCACGCGCGCAAATATTGCATTTGGCACGTGATTTCAGTCACGCGAAGGCCCTAACTTGCGTACGCGCGCAAATCGCTTCACCTATACTGCGCTCGCGCTGCGGCGAGAGCCTGGCACATTCACGCGTACGAACCAACTGGAGAAACGCTCATGAAGTCAGTGCAGAAGGGCTTCACGCTGATCGAACTGATGATCGTGGTCGCGATCATCGGCATCCTCGCCGCAATCGCCTTGCCCGCCTATCAGGACTACACCATCCGCGCGAAGGTCACCGAGCTGCTGCTCGCCGCGAGCGGTTTCCGGACCTCCGTGACCGAGGGGGCGGAGACCAATGGCACGATTGCGCTCGCCGGTCAGGGCCTGACGGTGAACATCGTCGGCAAGGTCACCGGCGGCAGCGTGTACGACACCGGCACGATCGTGGTTGCCGGAGACAGGAACACCCTCGGCACGGCCGTGACGGTGACCCTCAACCCGACGTTCACGAACGGCACGGTCACCTGGGTCTGCACCGGCGCGCCGATCAAGTACCTGCCGGCCTCCTGCCGCTAAGTCGCGCAGCAGTCCGACCGAAAAAGCCCCTCAACGAGGGGCTTTTTCTTTTTGCGGGCCACGCCGCCGCGTTCAGCGGCTGACCGGAAGGCGCGCCGCGCGGACGCGAAACAGCGCGCGGTACGCGGCGCGGCGCACCTCGGGCGAGCGGCCGAGCGCACAGTAGAATGCGTGCGGCGTGAGCAGCGGGTCGTCCTCCCCGAGTGCGTTGGCGCGGTAGCTCGACCAGCGGTACGCCTCCGGGCGCGCGACCAGGCAGGCGCGCACCGGATTGAGCTCGATGTAGGTCATGCACGAAAGCACGTAGCGCCGCGTGTGGACCGGCGCGGCCTCGAAGCGCTCCTCCCAGAGCGGACCGGGTTGGCCGTGGGCCTGAAGAACGTGACGCGCGTAGCGCGCGCCGAGCGCATGCATGAGTTCCGCGAGAGCGCCGGCACGAGCGGGCGTGACCAGCAGATGCACGTGGTTGGCCATCAGCACGTAGGCGTGCAGCGCGCAGGCACAGCGCTCCGCGTAGCCGCGCAGGAAGTAGACATAGGCGTGGCGGTCGCGCTCGCTGAAAAAGCATGCCGCTCGGGCGTAGCCGCGCTGGATCACGTGCAGCGTGACCCCGAAGGCGTGTGCATGGCAGCTCGGCCACATGGCGGACGCGCGCGGGCTCTCGACCCGGAAAACGTCCTGTGCCGCGCGGCGGTTGACGCGGCTAGTGCAAGGCGCGCGCGAAAGTGCGGCCGCAGAGCAGCGCGCCGGCCTCGGGCCGCTCGGAGACGATTTCGGCCAGCGTCTGCGCGATCTCGTCGCAGACCTCGGCGTAGCGCTGCCCGTCCAGGCACGGATGCAGCACCACCTCCCTCACGCACAGGCGCTCCTGCGCAGCGTCCACGCGCACCGGCAGTCCGAGCGTGTCGTCGACGGCGAAGCCGCACAGCTCGGGGCAAGCGGCGAAAAGCTCCAACACGCGCGCGGCGATCTCGCCAGCGAGGCGCACCTGCCGCTCGATCCGTTGTGCGTGGAGACGGTGCATGGAGCCAATTGAAGCAGCGCGCGCAGCGGCGCGCTTGACCTGAGTCAACCTGCGGGCGCTGCGGCGCTTGACCTGGGTCAAGCGTGCGCGCGATCGCGCGGGCGGGAGCCGGTCAGCCGCGCGTCATATCAGATAGCGCTTGCCCACCGCCGAGGGTGCGAGCTCCTCGCCGAACTCGCGCGCCATCGCCGAGAGCGCGCGCCAGCCGGTGCAGTGCCCGGGCGCGAGCATCTTCAGCCCGAACTTCTTAAGATCCGCCACCGTCTCCGGGATCGCCTTCTCCGTGACGCCCGAGAGGTGCAGCCCGCCCATCACCCCGTACAGCGGCGCCTCGGGAAACAGCTCCCGCGCGTGCGTCAGCACGTTGATCAGCCCGGCGTGCGAGCAGGCCGAGAACACGAACTGCCCCTTGCCCTTCACCCGCACCGAGACGAAGCGCTCGTCCATCAGCAGCGGGTCCGGCTCCCACGACTTCCCGTCCGCGCCGCGGCGCATGTGCCCCGGCAGCCCGATCTCGTAGGACGTGCGGCGCGGAATTTCCCCGCTCACGTAAAACGCCCCGCCGCCGACCACCTGCGGGGCACGCGTGTTCACCACCCGCGCCCCGGCTTCCGTGAGCAGCGCCGGATCGGGCACCGGCTCGTGCACCGCGAGCTCGCCCGTCGGGCGCTGCGTCGCGCGCTGCGCGAACATCCCCGGGTGCGTGTAGCATTCCACCGCCCCCGCGCCACGATCGCGCGCGATTGCCTCCACCGCCGCGAGCAGCCCGCCCGCGTGGTCCCAGTGTCCGTGCGACAGCACCACCGCATCGATCGCGCCGAAGTCCACCCCCAGGATCCCCGCGTTGCGCAGGAACGTCGCCCCCTCTGGCCCGGCGTCGAGCAGCAGCATGCGCTTGGCATCGCCCACGTGCGCCGTGATCAGCAGCGAAAGTCCGTGGTGCGCGCAGCAGATGCCCGCGCCCGAGACGATGTGCATGCGCCCGCTGGTCAGCAGCCCCGTCCACTCCGGGATCACGTTCGTGGGCGTGCTCGACAGGCTGTCGGTGACGTTGTCGACCAGCACCAGCACTTCGAGGCGATCTACGGCGACGATTTCGATCATGGGTCCACCCGGCGTGAATAGCACGGCAATACGCGCCAAGCATAAAGTGTTTCGGCGACGGGGGGTTGCCGGAGGACTACCTGGCGTTCGCGTGCGCGCCGCGACGGGTCACCCCAGCGCCGCGAAACGGCGTACATTTGCGCCGGATGAGCGGCGAACGTGAAATCGCGGCCTACTACGGCCGCGGCAACCTGCTCGAGCGCCTGAGCGCGGCGCTGGCGCAAGACGGCGTCGACCCCGGGCGCCCGAGCATCGAGACGCTCGCGCCCTACGACCAGTTCCACACCCGCGGCCTGGAGGCGACCAGGGAGATCGCCGACCTGCTCGAGATCGCCGCCCGCGACCACATCCTCGATATCGGAAGCGGTATCGGCGGCCCGGCGCGCTACATGGCCCATCGCTTCGGCTGCCGCGTCACCGGCATCGACCTCAGCGCCGAATTCTGCGCCGTCGCGCACCACCTCACCGGCCTGCTCGGCCTCGAGCACAAAATCCGCTTCGCGCACGGCAACGCCCTCGCGATGCCGTTTGGGGACGCGAGCTTCGACGGCGCCTACTCGATGAACGTCTCAATGAACATCGCCCGCAAGGAGGCCCTCTACCGCGAAATCCGGCGCGTGCTGAAGCCCGGTGCGCCACTCATGCTGTCGGAAATCGCGCGGGGACCGGGCCCGCAAGTCGACTACCCGACCCCCTGGGCCGACGGCCCCGAGGCGAGCTTCCTGTCCACGCCCGAGGAAACGCGCAGCGGCCTCGAGGACGCCGGCTTCGAGGTCCTGCACGTGCGCACCACCGTCGACGAAGCCCTCGCCTTCGGCGCCCGCTCGCGCGAGCGCGTCGCGCGCGGCGAGAAGCCGCCGCACCGGGCGGTCATCCTCATTCACGCCGAGATTGCGCGCCAGGCCATGGCCAACACCTCGCGCGGAATCGCGCAGGCGCGGATCGTGCCGATCGAGGTTCTCTGCAGCAGGCGCCCCTAGCGCCCCGTCCCCAAGCCGCGAACCTCAGGCCGTCGGGGCACTCCGGCCACCCCAGGTCGCCCAGTACTCCTCTGCGCGCTTCTCCACGCGCAGCAGCAGCACCGTGTCGGGGTCCGCGCCATCCACGCTGCGGGCCTTGTCCTCGGGCAGAGAACCATCGACGCGCTGTCCATAGACCAGCAGGCCCTCGGCGCTGCCGAGCTCCGCGGCTCGCCGGCAGTGGTCCAGCCGCTCCTGGCCCCCCGGCGTATCCGACCAGGGGCGCGAGCCGGCAACGTTCGGCCCCCAGAGCAAGTAGTTGAAGGCGCCGTCAGCCGCCTGCACGTCGTCGGCCCACAGCGCGAGAACCACCGCACCGTCGCTTTGCCGCACGCCGCCGCGGCTCCAGATCCGGTTGTGGAGGTTGACGCCGCGAATGCCGAGCGCCTGGGTGCGCGAGACCAGCCGCCGCGCCGCCCCTTTTCGCTTCGGCCGTCGTACCGGGGCCCGCCCGCGGGGCCGCGCACCGAGCACCTCGTCGCACAGCGCCGCGATCTCGGTCTCGGCAAGGCGCAGCGCGTTGGCGTGCAGCTGGCGCACTTCTTCCGTACTCAATGACTCGATCTTGTCCCGGGTCCACGTCGCGACCCTGGCACGCTGGAATGGCTGCATGATCGTCGCCCTAGGTGAAGTAGAAACAAAAAAGCCCGGTTTCCCGGGCTTCGTCTGCAATCACCGGCGCAATCACTCCACCGGACGGATGTTGATCGCGTGCGCCCCTTTAGGCCCTTCGGCGGTCTCGAACTGCACCTTCTGGTTCTCGGCAAGCGTCTTGAAGCCCTCGCCCTGAATCGAAGAGAAGTGGGCAAAGAGGTCCTTGCCGCCGTCTTCCGGGGTGATGAAGCCGAATCCCTTGGCCTCGTTGAACCATTTCACGGTACCTGTACTCATTTGTGCTTCCTTGATGGTTGAAAAAGAAGCCTGCTCGGCCCCGCGGGAACTTCAAGGAAGGGAACTACCTGATGAGCACAGCGCGAACGCCGAGGCGGACCAGCTACCTCACTGCTTGAGAATCCTGCCACTCACTTATACAGGCCCTGGAGCGCGAGGTCAATCAAGCTCAATGCCGCCGGCAGACGCGGGCCTTCGCATGCGGCCGCAAGACGACGACGCTCGCCCGCGCGCTGCGGCGCCGCTCACTCCGCAAACTCGAACTCCGCCACGACCAGGTGGTGGTCCGAGGCGGGAGTCGGCTTCACCGCATGCCGCAGCGGGCGCAGATGCCGGCTGTAGAAGATGTGGTCGAGAACATAGGGGCGTCGGCGCCAGGTCACCTCTTCGGTCTGCACCGTCCGATAACCGGCATCGGCAAACTGGCGCACCAGCGCATCGTGATTGCTGACATTGAAATCGCCTCCGAGCAGCGTCGGCTCGTCGGCCGTGCGCAATTGCTCCACCACCAGCTCGCGCTGCCCGGTGTGCTTCTCGCTGCTCACGTTGAGCATGAAGAACGCCAGCAGGTGCGTATTGAAGATGCGCAGTTCCCGACCGGCGATGGTGGTCCTTGCGCCAAGGAGCAGCCGGTCCGTGGGCGCCTTTTTTTCGCCGCGGAATTCGAATTCCACCGGCGGCGAGGGCAGATCCCGCCGCATAGGCGCGCGCAGCGGGGTCTTCGAGAAAATCGCCAACCCGATGCCGAACGGCAGCTCGCGCGGGTCGGCTTTCGGGTAGGCAAAGAGCCCTTCGTAACCGTCGAGCGCCGCGCGTAACCGGGTGTAGTTCGGCGGCGGATCGGGCTGCACGCCTTGGGGCCGCGCCTGCTCGACCTCCTGCAGCAGCACGATGTCGGCGTCATGGCCGCGAATCTCGCCAATGGTCATCTCGAGATCAACGGGTGCGTGATCGGGATAGGCGTCGTTCCACGTCTGCCCGAACTGCATGTTGAACTGCAGGACTTTGAAGGTGCTCATGCAGAAGGCGCCGCCGCCCGGCGAATGGCGAAGTACCTGGCCAGCGATTCGCGCGACGTCTCGGAAAGCATCGGTCTCACCCCGCCCATTGTCCTTCATTCCCCGTTCGGGGGCTTACGCGACCGGGCCTGAGGATGCCCGGCCGGTCGCCAATCGCCCTCCGCGCCGCACCTATCGTAGCCCAAGGCGCGAGGAATTTGGCAGGCCATGGCGATTGCGAACCGCCGGCGGGCGGACTAAAGGCCGGATGCTCTCCAACTCCGGAGCAGCGGGAAGTACAGGCCCTGGCGGGAACCCGCCAGCGCCGCGGCGTAGCCGCGCAGCTGCCCGGCATAGCGCTCGACTTCCCGATCAAGGAAGGCCTCGATGTCGGCGCCTTCGTGGCGACTGGTCTTGTAGTCGACGATCCAGCGCGCGCCGGCCTGGTCGCGGAATACGCGGTCGATGACGTAGCTGCGGATGCTGCCCTCGATGCGGGCGCGGATGCGGTATTCGCTGTGCGCTTCGGCGTGCGGGCCGACGATCCAGCGCCCCCGCTCGTCGCCGAGCGTGTTCGCGAGCGCGAGCGCGACCAGCTCAGCCGACGCGTCGCGGTCGCGGGGGTGCACGCCGCGCCGCTCGAGCTCCCTGCCAAATTGCGCCCGCAGGGAATCGACTCGCTTCGCGTCCCACCCGCGCAGCCCGTCCTCGGCGATGCGCTGCAGCCAGCGGTGCACGACGCTGCCGACGTGGCGTGCGGTTTCGCCGGCCCAGGAGAATTCGATCTGCTCGCCCTGGTCGCGAGCTTCGGGCGGCGGATTCCAGACTGCGCAAGCAGGCGGCGGCGGAAGGCGGAACCCGGCGCGCAAGCGGTGCAGCTCGTCCGGCGCGGCGCCCGCGGGCTTCGGCGCCAGCACGTGGGCGGGTGCCGGTGCGATGGCCCGGGGAGCGATGGTCCAGGCTTGCGCGAGCAGCGAGCGCTTCGGCGGCGGCTTGGGGTCCGCGTCGGCATCCTGCTTGAGGCAGCCGAGCAGGTGCAGGCGCGTCACGGCACGGGTGGCAGCGACGTAGAGCAGGCGCCCGGCCTCGGTGTCTTCGGCCTGCTGGTCGAGGTCCTTGAGGTAGTCGTAGGCGAGCTCGTCGGGGCCGCCGGTTTCCTTGATCGGGGCGAGCAACAGCCTTTCGTCGGCGGTTTCCTTCCAGATGAAGAGCGGGGGCGTGCCGCGTCCCGGCGCGCGGTCGAGACCCGGCAGGATGACGGTGTCGAACTCGAGACCCTTCGCCTTGTGGATGGTCATGATCTGCAGCCGCTCGTCGGCCTCGACGTCGGGCAGCGCGTAGAGCTCCGCCAGCGCCTCGTCGAGCCGTCCATGGTCGGCGAGATCGCCCGCCTCCTCGAGCGCCTCGAGCTGGTCGAGGAACACCTCGGCGTCCTCGAGCTCGGTGGCGTCCTCGACGCAGGCCGGGCCGCCGAGCGCTAGCCAAGCGCCCTCTACGCGCTCGCGCAGACTGCCGCGCAGGCGGTTAGCGAGCGCAGGCGCGAGCACGCCGCGCACGCGTTCGAGCTCGGGGGCGTCCTGCATCAGCTCCCATACGGTGGGCTCGAGCTTGCCTTCGAACAGGCGCGCCAGGTCCGCGAGCGACAGGCCGCACCAGGGCGCACGCAGCACCGCGAGCCAGGCGATGCGGTCGGCGAGGTGGTTGAGCGCGCGCGTGAGCGCGTACAGGTCCTGCACGACCTGCTTCTCGCCCAGGCGCTCGATCTCGATGGCGCGAAAGCGCAACCCCGCGGCCTTCAGCGCCGGGACGATTTCCTCGAGGGCGCTGCGGTTGCGAACCAGGACCGCGCACTTGCCCTGCGCGCCCTGCACCAGCTCGACCACGCGCTGCGCTTCCTGCGCGCGATCGCCGAACAGATGCCAGCTCACCGCCTCGCCCGGCTGCCTCGGCGCATGCGGGGTCGAGGGCGCGTACGGCACCGCGCCCGCGGCGAAGTCCTCCTGCGCGGGAAGAATCCTGGCGAAGGCCGAATTGACCCACTCCACGATCCCCGCTTGCGAGCGGAAGTTGGTCGACAGCGTGAGCGCCTCGAGCTTCACGCCGCCGAGGCCCCGGTGGCGCGCGCGCAGGAACAGGCCCACCTGCGCCTCGCGAAAGCGATAGATCGACTGCATCGGGTCGCCCACCGCGAACACGGTCCTGCCGTCGTCCGGCTCCCAGCCCGCGGTCAGGCGCTCGAGCAGCTCCCACTGCGAGATCGAGGTGTCCTGGAACTCGTCCACCAGCACGTGGCGGATGCGCACGTCGAGCGACAGCAGCAGGTCCGTCGGCTCGCCGGGGTCGCCCAGCGCACGCACCGCGCCCTGGGCGATCTCGGTGAAGTCGGCCTGGCCGCGCTCGGCGCACACCAGCTTCAGTTCGGCGACCGCGCGCGGCAGGAGCTGCACGATCGCGCCGAGCGCCTCCCATTGGCCGTCGCTGTAGGCCGCGGGCAGCACGTCGAGCAGCGCCGCGAGCGCGCGGCGCGCAGGCTCGTTGTCCGCCAGCTCCTGGGCGCGCGTGTTCCTCTTGCGCCAGGCGCGCTGCTTGGTGAGCAGCTCGCGCGCGAGCTCTTCGGAGGCCTCGGGAAGCAGCGTCCGGGCTCTCGCGACGACCCGCTCGCGCTCCGCCGCGAGCGCCGCCTCCAGGTGCGCGCGATCGAGCGGCCCGTGGGCCTTGCGCAGCCATTGATCGCGCTTGGCGAGCATGCCGGCGACGAGCGACGCGGCGCTCGCGGCATTGCCGTCGAGGTGCGCGAGCAGCCGCGCGACGTGCTCGGCGGCCGGATCCCTCGATTCGAGCAGCGCGAGGGTGCGTGCCGCGGCCTCGCGGTACAGCTCGCGCGCGTCCTCGACGATCTCGGGCTGGGCGCCGAAGCGCGCCAGCACCGGCATCTGGCGCGTGAACGACGCGCACAGCGCATCGAAAGTCTGGATGCGCAAGCGGGGCGCCAGTTCTGCCGCGCCGGGAAGACCCTCCACGACGCGCCGTTTCATCTCCGCCGCGGCCTTGCGCGTGAAGGTGATGGCGAGGATCTCCTCGGGCCGCTCGACCGCGGGCAGCAGCCGCAGGTAACGCTGCACCAGCAGCTCGGTCTTGCCCGACCCCGCGGGCGCCTGCACGATGAACGAGCGCGCCGGATCGAGCGCGCGCGCCCTTTGCTCCCGGTCAAGAATCGCGCCGCTCATGAGGACCCATGCTGCAGCCGGCGCCGCAGGCGGTTCGCGCCTCGGCGTGAATCGACCATCATTCGGCCTGCTCCTGCTCGTCGCCGCCGAGCGCGTCGAGGCGTTCGTGTACCCGGCACAAGGGCTGCAGGTCGCACTCGCGGCAGGTCTTGAGCAGCTCCTTCGGCGCGACGCGCGCCTCGCCCGCGGCGAAGCCCGCGCCGAGCGCCTCGAGCTCGGCTTTCCAGCCCGCAAGCAAGCCGTCCCAGTGATCGAAGCGCGTGACCCCGGGCAGCGCGTCCGCGGCGCGCGCATAGCCGGTGAAGCGCATCGCGCCGTGCCTGAGCTTGGCGAACGCCACCGCGCCGATGTCTTCCGGCGCGGTGACCGCGTAGAGCGGGAGCTGCGGGTCGCGCGGGCGCGCGTCCATCCAGTCGCGCGGCGTCACGCGATCGGCGGTCTTGTAATCGACGAGCGCGTGGCTGCCGTCGGGCAGACGATCGAGCCGGTCGATGCGGCCCTGCAGCGCGAGCCCGCCGATCTCGAGCGCGCGCTTTTCCTCCAGCGCCACGACCTCGAACTCGCCGCGCGTCTTCTCGACCTCGAGCCACTCGCGCGCGAGCCGCGCGAGGCGCTCGCGCTCCAGTTCGGCGAATCGCCCTTCCAGCCGCAGCGCCTTCACCGCCGTGTGCGCCGCCTCCGCGACGGCGGCATCGACGTTGCCCCTCAGCGCGGCGGAATTGCCGAGCGTGCCCCACAGGCTCTTCATCAGTTCGTGCAGCAGTCGGCCGCGGTCGGCGGCATTGGGCCCGTCGGCCGGGGTCTCGAGCGCCCCGGCGCCGAGGCGATGGCGCGCGAAGGCCCGGAACGGGCACGCCGCCTGGTCGGCGAGCACGCGCGAGCCGCCGTGCGCCCTGGCCCCGTGCGCCGCGCGCGGCAGAGCGGGGGCCCTGCCGTCCGGCACCGTCTCGAGCTCGCGCAATGCGAACACGGCCTCGCGGTAACGCGGGTATGCGGGCAGCCGGCGCTCGTCTTCGGGCACCTGCGCGATCAGCGCACTGGGCGCCAGATCGCGATCGGCTTCGCGCAGCGCGTGCGACACGATGACCTCCTCCGCCGCACCCAGCCACCCGGCGGTGATGCGCCGGTCGAGCGCGAGCGCGGTGTCGGCAGAGGCCTCGGGGATGCCCGCCTTCTTCTGCAGCGCGACCGCGATCAAAGGGCTGGGGCGCGCGGCGAGCGGCCAGGCATCGTCGGTGAGCCCGCTCACCCAGAGGTGGGCGAACTGCAGGCTCGCCGATTCGAGGATGCCGAGCACCTGGATCGGCGCCGCCGCGGACTCCGGCTGGAACAGCGTCTCGCGGCACAGCCGCCCGAGGCGCGCGAGCGCGTCGGCTTGGCGCATTCTCGGCGCCACGCGCTCGAGCCGGGCGAGCTCGCCCAGCGTCTCGTGGAACTTGGCACGCACCTGGAACTCATGCGAATCGAGCGCGCGTTCGCCCGGGAAGCCCGCGGCCTCGAGCAGCGCCGAGAAGTGCCGCCCCCAGTCCTGCGGCGAGCGCTGCGCGGCGCGGTGCGTCGCGGCGAGCTCGATCAGCGCATCGAGGCTGCGCGCCAGCAGCGGCGCGCCGCCGAGCGCCTCGACCGCCGCGCGCAGCCTGACCAGCGTCACGCGCGCGGGCAATCTTGCGCGCAGCTGCGCGTCGAGCCGCGCGCGGCGCGCCATTTCGCCTTGCGCGCCGCGCACGAACGGCGAGCGCACCAGCCGGCTGGCGAGCGCGAACTCGACCTCGCCCCCCGCCAGCGCGAGCAGCCCGAGGGCGGCATGCACCAGCGGCTCGTCGGTGAGCGGCGCGCCGAGCGAGACATTGAACGGCATGGCATCGCGCCCGGCGCCGGGCAGATTGCCGGCCGGGTCCATGACGCGTGCGAAGACGCGCAGCACTTCTTTCCTGCGCTTTTGCAGGTCCGGCACGACGATGCCGATGGCCGGGTAGGCGGGGAATTCGCCGTCCTTCGGCGCCAGCCGCGCACGCGCCTCCTCGAGCCGCGCGCGCGCCCACTGCGCCGCGGCCTCGAGCTCCGCGCGCGCAGAGGCGAAGACGCGGCGCCGCGGCCGCGCCTGCTCGCGCTGCGGAGCACACAGGCGGACCTCGGTGCCGTGCTGCGCGCAGGCCGCAAGGAACTCCCGGGTCTGCGGAGTCAGGATATCGAAGGCATAGGCGACCAGGAGCTTCGGCTTGCGCAGCGCGTCTTCCTTCAGCAGGCCGGCCACCACGTCGGGCAGGCGCGCCGCGTCCACGTGTCCGTCCCTGGCACAGCGCCGCGCGTAGGCCTGCGCCCAGCCGGCAAAGGCGCGCGCGTCGTCGTTGCCGGGCCAGCTGCCGAGCGCGCCGTCGATCCGCCAGGCCTGGGCGAGGCGCCAGGCGTCCGCGGCCTGCGCGGCGGCCTGCGCGGCGCCGAGCAGGGCCCCGCCCCACTCGCTCTCCTCGATCGCCTGCTCCCACAGGTGCCGCTCCTGAGCGGGCGTGAGCAACAGCGCAAGCCCAGCGGCACGCTCCGAGTGCAGCGCGTCCTCGTACAATCGCTCGACCAGGGCGCCGAAGGGCACGATGTCCGCGCTTTCCCACACCGCGAGACCGGCCGCGATTCTCCCCTCGTCGAATTCGCGCCCGAGCTCCTGCGCGAGGCGCCGGTTGGGCGTGACGACGCTGACCTGGGCCGCGTGCCCCGCGGCGAGGCGGACGAAGAGATCGGACTTGGCGAGCGACGCGAAGGGCATGCGCCGCGATGATATGTCAGCGCAGGCGCCGCGCGGGCGCGGTGGCGATCTTCGCGCTCGACTTCGTCGGTCTCGCCTACAGCCTGTTTCCCTACCAGGTGATGGGCCGAATCACGCTCTGGCAACCGGCCGCCGACGCGAGCGCGCTGCGCTTCATGCTCGTCGGCGCGCTGATCGTGCTGCCGCTGCTGCTCGCGTACACGGTGTTCGCCTACCGCGTGTTCCGCGGCAAGGCGCAGGCCGGGCTATACGAGCAGTAGCGCATCGGCACCGTCGGCGGCGCCGCTCAGGCGTGCGGGAACGGCACCATGAACGACTCGCGCACCACGTCCTTGCCTTCAATGAGCGCCTCGGCCTGCTGGCGCTCCTCGTCGAACACGACCTCGGCCAGCCGCTGCAGGTTGGTGCGCGCTTCCTCGAGCGTGCGGCCGTGCGCATTGACCCCGGGCAGCTCCTCGATGAAGCCGAGATAGCCGCCGCCGTTCCTGAGGAAAATTGCGTTGAAGGCGATCAGACCTCGATCCATGGCTGCATTCCTTTCTTCCCTCGAGGAACACAGCCTACGCGCGCATTCTTACAGTAGCGTGAAGTCGCGCTGTCCCGGCGCGCAAGTCACCTTAATGCGGCGCATCATTTATCGATCAGGCCGCGCTTGTCCTTGACCTTGGCCCATTCGTCGGCGTCCGCCGGCGCGGGCTTGCGCTCGATGATCGGCGGCCAATTCTGCGCGAGCTGCCGATTGAGGGCGATGAAGTCCTTCTGCGCGTCGGGCACGTCGTCCTCCGCGAAAATCGCCTCTACCGGGCACTCCGGCACGCACAGGGTGCAGTCGATGCATTCGTCGGGTTCGATCACCAGCATGTTCGGGCCCTCGCGAAAGCAGTCGACGGGGCAGACATCGACGCAATCGGTGTACTTGCACTTCACGCAGGACTCGGTGACCACGTAGGCCATAGCGGCGGAACCCAAAAAATCAGGCAATAAATCCGTAGCTTAGCATAGGGTCTTGGCAATCGCGCCGCCGCCCCCATGTAAGATCGCAGTCTCGTTTGTTACGTCAGTCTCGTTTGTTACCTCAGTCTCGTTTGTCACCTGTTTCAGCATTGGTTACGATACGCAACGCGGGACCGCGGCGGGCCCGACCTTCCGCGCCGCACTTCCCTGATCACCCCCCCAGAGGAGCTATGAGCAGTTCGCAAATTCTTCACGTGAGCGATGACACATTCGAGCCGGAAGTCCTGAAGTCGGACATGCCGGTACTGGTGGATTACTGGGCGGAGTGGTGCGGCCCCTGCAAGTCGATCGCCCCGATCCTGGACGAGGTCGCCAAGGAGTACGACGGGCGCCTGAAAGTCGCCAAGCTCAATGTCGACGAGAACCAGCTGGTGCCGGCTAAGTTCGGCATCCGTGGTATCCCCACGCTGATGCTGTTCAAGAACGGCAACGTCGAGGCGACCAAAGTGGGCGCGTTATCCAAATCGCAGCTCACCGCGTTCCTTGACAGCACAATCTAAACACCTTACGCTGCAACATCAAAGCCGCGCCAACGGCGAAAGCTGACGGCGCGGAAGCAGTTCCCAGCGCCCGTCTCAGGCGCACCTCCCGTTGAGTATGTCTCTAGCAGCACGTGCCGATTCGGCGCTTCCTACATCCATGCACCTCTCAGAACTAAAAACCATCCACGTCTCGCAGTTGATCGAAATGGGGGTCGCGAACCAGGTCGACGGCGCGAACCGGATGCGCAAGCAGGACCTGATCTTCGCGTTGCTCAAGAACCAGGCGAAGAAGGGGGAATCGATCTACGGCGACGGCACCCTCGAAGTGCTGCCCGACGGCTTCGGCTTCCTGCGCTCACCCGACACCTCGTACCTGGCGAGCACCGACGACATTTACGTCAGCCCGTCGCAGATCCGCCGCTTCAACCTGCACACCGGCGACACGATCGAGGGAGAGATCCGCACGCCGAAGGACGGCGAGCGCTACTTCGCGCTGGTCAAGGTCGACAAGGTGAATGGCGAGCCGCCGGAGAACGCCAAGTCGAAGATCCTGTTCGAGAACCTGACCCCGCTGCACCCGAACGTGCAGTTCAAGCTCGAGCGGGACATCAAGGCCGAAGAGAACATCACCGGGCGCATCATCGACATCATCGCCCCGGTCGGCAAGGGGCAGCGCGGCCTGATTGTCTCGCCGCCGAAGGCCGGCAAAACCGTGATGCTGCAGCACTTGGCGCACGCGCTGACCGCCAACCAGCCCGACGCGGTGCTGATCGTGCTGCTGATCGATGAACGCCCCGAGGAAGTGACCGAGATGACCCGCACCGTGCGCGGCGAGGTCGTCGCCTCGACCTTCGACGAGCCCGCCAGCCGCCACGTGCAGGTCGCCGAGATGGTGATCGAGAAAGCCAAGCGCCTGGTCGAGCACAAGAAGGACGTGGTGATCCTGCTCGACTCGATCACGCGCCTGGCGCGCGCCTACAACACTGTGGTGCCCGCTTCGGGCAAGGTGCTTACCGGCGGCGTGGACGCCAACGCCCTGCAGCGCCCGAAGCGCTTCTTCGGCGCAGCGCGCAACATCGAGGAAGGCGGCTCGCTCACGATTCTCGCCACGGCGCTCATCGACACGGGCAGCCGCATGGACGACGTGATCTACGAAGAATTCAAGGGCACCGGCAACATGGAGATCCACCTCGACCGGCGCATGCACGAGAAGCGCATCTATCCGGCAATCAACGTCAACCGCTCGGGTACGCGGCGCGAGGAGCTCCTGATCGAGCCGGCCATCCTGCAGAAGGTGTGGGTGCTGCGCAAGCTGCTGTACCCGATGGACGAGCTGGAAGCCGCCGAATTCCTGATCGACAAGATCCGCGCCACCAAGAACAACGCCGAATTCTTCGACTCGATGCGCCGCGGCTGATGCCGCATTGCGTTAAGCCATTGTTTTACGTATAATTCGCGCCTTTTCCGCCGCAGGGCCGCCATGAAACCCAACATCCACCCCGCATACAAGCCGGTGATCTTCCTCGATACCGCAAGCAACCACTCCTTCCTCATGCGCTCGGCCATCGACACCAAGGGCCGCGAGACCATCAAGTGGGAGGACGGCAATGAGTACCCGGTGATCAAGGTCGAGGTGTCCTCGGAGTCGCACTCGTTCTACACCGGGAAGCAGAAGATCATGGATACCGCCGGGCGCGTGGAGAAATTCAAGCGCCGCTACAGCAAGACCAAGAAGACGGCGTGAACGCCTAGATCCGACCGATGCGAAAGGCGGCCCCGGCCGCCTTTTTGTTTTCCGCGCCGATGCTGCCGCGCATCAAGCTGCCCCCCTCGCTGGCGCTGCTCGCCCTCATCGCGCTCGCCTACGTGCTGCCGGGGCTCGCGACTCACGCGCCCTGGAAGTCGTTCGACGCGGTCACCGTCGAGGTGGTGCACGGCATGAGCCTGAGCGGGGACTGGCTGGTGCCGCGCGTCGCCGGCCGGCCTTGGCTCGCCGATCCTCCGTTGTATTACTGGGTAGGCCTCGCGTTCGCCAAGCTGTTCGGCGGCGTGCTCCCCTTCCACGACGCGGTGCGGCTGGCGAGCGGCGCGTTCGTGCTCGGCGCGCTGTGGTTCCTGTCGCTCGCGGCGCGCGAGGCCGCGGCTCCGGAGGAGCGCCGTGCGGCATCCGCTTCGGCGGTGCTGGTGCTCATCGGCTCGATCGGGCTGATGGTGCATGCGCATGAGGCGGTCACCGCCCTGGCCGCGCTCGCGGCGAGCGCCGCGGCGTTCGCGTTTCTGGCCCGCGCCAGCCGCCTGCCGCTGGTGGCCGGCGCCGGCTTCGGCGCCGCGCTCGGCGCGGCGTTCCTCGCCACCGGTCCGGCGGCGCCGGCCGCGCTCGGGGCCGCGGCGCTGCTCGCGCACCTGGTGTGCGACGCGTGGCGCACCCGCCGCGGCCTGCTGTTCCTGGGCGCCGCCGCGCTCGTGTTCGTGCCAATCGCGGCGAGCTGGCCGCTCGCGCTGGAGCACCGCTCGCCGGCCATGCTCGCCACCTGGTGGTCCGGGGAGGTCACGCCCGAAGGCGGCTTCTGGGACAACCTGCAGTATTTCCTCAGCATTGCCGGATGGTTC
>Ga0307374_10004239_pt1 | contig 23962 bp, 13 predicted proteins | sample OX3MG_FD_202532 | JGI IMG/M metagenome (GOLD analysis project Ga0307374, IMG submission 202532) | Soil microbial communities from Risofladan, Vaasa, Finland - OX-3 | ecosystem: Environmental > Terrestrial > Soil > Coastal area > Acid sulfate soil | place: Finland: Risofladan, Vaasa | collected... | reverse complement strand
GCCAGCCTCTGCAAGGTGGCCCGCTCCTGCCCGGAAAGCAAAATCGGTGCGGCTCTTCGGCTCATGCGCAACAGGATATCCGAAGACCGAACATAAGTAAATCTATTTATGACGCATTACACTAGCAGCAGGTCTGCCGGGAGCCGTTAATACAACGAGTATCATTGTGACCGCGGGCCTGGCAGAAATCGCGGCAGGTTCGATCGCCATGGGACTGGGCGGTTATTTGGCGGCTAAAAGTGACGCGGAACACTACTTCAGCGAGAGGACCAGAGAAGAATCGGAAGTCAGCGAGAAGCCCGACATGGAAGCGGGCGAAGTTGCTGACGTATTCCATTCCTACGGTCTGACCGCCGAAGAAAGCAAGCCCATTGTGGACGCGCTTAGGGAGCGTCCACGACGAAGGCCGGAGAGAGAGATTTTCTACTCGTTGAAGGAGGCGCAGATTGTAATCGAGATGTAGACTCTCTCCCTTGTGGTGGTACAAGATACCGTTCAGATCAATCCGGGTGGCCTGCTGGCTTTCCCAAACGCGATCTCCGCTCACTGGGGCAGACTCGTTGGTTCGTTTCCTGTACCAGAGTCCCTGAGAGTCGACCTTTTCGCCAATGTTGCCGTTGTCTTGGCGGATGTCGTCGCGTGTCGCCCCTGAGCTGGGATGAGCACTATTGACCAAACAGGTGTTCCGAACGACACAGACACCTCATCAGCTTGACCGCATAATCATGGGCAGTTGATTGCAGCGAGCTCGGAATCGAAAAAGGAGAATTTCAGATGAAGAAAATGAAGACAATCATGTACTGCCTGGCGCTAGTCGCTATGGCGGGGTTCACGTCAGCCGCCTTCGCCCAGGAGCCAACCCTCACTTCCGTGCAAGTGAAGTTTGACACGACTAGAGACAACAAGAATGCCGACACCAAACTGGATGTTTACGTCAAGACCAGTGACGGGCATCAAGTCGCCAAGTCCGAAGGCAATGGAGGCCTTTGGAAAAAGAATTCTTCCCACACCATCACATTACAGGTCGAGGACAGCCCAACGAAAGCAGAAGTCGAGAACGGCAGCGTTTCGCTGACTCTCCACCCGAACGGAGACGACACATGGGACTTCAACTACAGAGTTACTCTCAAGTTCTCTGATGGTTCTGTTATCAGAAAACATTTCAACGGCTGTGTCTTGACTGAAAAAGATCCAACCCGGACGGATTCCCTTACGTGATACCTAAGGCGTAGCGAATCGCGAGCGACGTGGTCGAGGTGGCGGTGCGTATTCACCACAAACTTGATGGGCAGGTTTGTCGTCTTGCGAATCGCCGCCAACTCGGAAGTTATTTTCGCGACAGCTTGCAGTGTCTGGCACGATTGTGATTGACGCTGGCACGCGCCTGTGTCAAAATGAAAATGGCGTAAGCCTGAATACCACACATGCCCTGGAGTGAGTTTGACCCGCGAGCTGATACCGGGTTGCCGCCAACATCCGATTGCATCTGATGCGACGGGCGCACGCTCTTAGCAAGGAGAAGGAGGCGGTTATGGCACGCAAGACAATTCCCATTGACGGACCCGCCTTCAGCAAGAAGGGGAATGCTGTTACGGCAAACAGGAAACTTCGCTCTGACGTAGTGACCTCCAACCGGAAAGACCAAGCTGAGGTTGTGACGGCGCTGAAGAAAGGCCAGCCTGCGGTTATTACGGCAAATCAAAAAAAACAGCCTGTCGATTGGGAAGCTCTCCTCGCGGGGATCAACGGCGGGAAGACCGTTATCGAATACACCGCGGACCGCATCATCTACCGGCAAGGAGACCCTGCGGATGCCATCTTCTACCTCCGGCAAGGCAAGGTGAAGCTCGCGGTGACCTCCCAGCAAGGCAAGGAAGCGATCGTCGCGATTCTGGGCGCCGGGGAGTTCTTCGGCGAGGGATGCCTGGCAGGCCAACTGTTGCGCGTGTCAACGGCTGTCGCGGTGACGGATTGCACTCTTGCCCGGATTGAGAAGTCACGGATGGCGCGCATGCTGCACGAGCAGCACGAGATTTCGGAGTTGTTCGTCACGCACCTGCTTTCCCGCAACATCCGATATGAAGAGGATCTCGTCGACCAGCTTTTCAACTCCAGCGAGAAGCGCCTGGCACGGATTCTCTTGCTGCTGGCTCATTTTGGCAAGGAAGGCCGATCCGAAGCTGTCCTTCCCAGAATCAATCAGGAAAACCTGGCGCAAATGGTGGGCACCACCCGGTCGCGGGTCAGCCATTTCATGAACAAGTTCAAGAAGCTGGGCTTTGTCGATTACGACGGCCCGAACGGCGGGTTGAAGGTCCATAGCAGCCTCCTTAGCGTGATCCTGCACGAGTAGCCTCCATCTATGCCCTACACTCATGTCCGTGTCGTGGTAACCGGTATCGGAGCAGTCACACCTATCGGCCTTACCATCGAGGAATATCGCAAGTCATTAGTTGCCGGCCGTTCCGGTGTGGGCCCGATCAGCCTGTTCGACTGCAATGTCACTGACCCGGCCACAGGCGAACCCCAATTTGCGACGCGCATTGCTGCGGAGGTTAAGGGTTTTAAGCCGGAGCTCCATGTGCCCAAGCCGCAGCGCTATGACAGGGCGTCCCAATTCGGCATATGCGCCGCGCAGATGGCCGTGGAGGATGCCGGGCTCCGACCGGAGCACCTCAAATCGACCGATACGGGCGTTTTCGTCGGGACCGCGGTGGGCGACATGCAGACGATCGAGACGGGAATGACCGTTCTTCACTCGCGTGGGGCCCGGCGGCTGCTGCCCACCTACCTGCCCAAGGTGTTGCCTAGCACACTGGTGGCCAATCTGTGCATGTATCTGGGGACGCAGGGCCCCTCGATGGGGATTTCCTCCGCCTGCGCCAGCGCGACCCATGCTGTTGGTGAAGCCTACTGGTGCATCCAGCGTGGTGACGCCGAGCGCATGGTCGTGGGAGGCGCGGACGCCGTGATCACACCCCTGACGGTTGGCGCGTTTACTGCCATGAGGGTGATGTCCCGTAGGAACGACAGCCCGGAGACTGCCAGCCGCCCGTTTGACCGGGAGAGGGACGGTTTTGTGCTGGGTGAAGGGGCGGGTTTGATGATCATGGAAACGCTTGAATCGGCCCGTAAGCGAGGCGCAAAGATCTACTGTGAAATTGTTGGCTATGGTGCTACCGCCGATGCTTATCACCTGACAGCCATGAATCCGGAATTGGCTCAGTGTGCCCAGGCCATGCGAAAAGCGCTGCGGCGCGCGCAGATTGACCCGGACAAAATCGACTACATCAACGCCCACGGGACCTCGACGCCGACGAACGACCTTGTCGAGACGGTGGCCATCAAGGAAGTGTTCGGAAGCCGCGCGCACACGATTCCAATCAGTTCCACCAAGTCAATGATCGGCCACCTGATGAGCGCGAGTGGTGCGGCAGAGCTTGTCGCTGTAATCCTGGGGCTTCAAGATCAGGTGGTGCACCCTTCCATCAATCTTAAGAACTCCGATCCCGCCTGCGATCTCGACTATGTGAAGGAAGGCGCGCGGCCCCATCCCATGGAATATGTGCTGAAAAACTCCTTCGGGATGGGGGGACACAATGCCTCGCTGGTCTTGAAACACTGGGAGGATTAGCCGCCATTCGTCATCCCTTTCGGGTTGTAAAATCCTGCCAGAACAGCTCACGGCTGTGGTTTAGAGAGGCCGGGAAGTTAAAATGATCTCTCAAGTGCGAAACTATCGGGATCCTGGCGCTGAGTGTGTTCACCTGCGGCAAATCGCGCTTTGTTTCGTTCGGCGTGTGGTGGTTTTTGATAACCCGTCCCCCGGTTTCAAATGTTCTCAACATCTACACTCTGATTGCCGAACGATTTTTGTATCTTTCGCTGATCGGATTTTGGATTGCGGCTGTCCCATTGTAAGATATGACCATCAATACCCCTTTGGACAGAATCGCGAGGAAACGGACGATGCTATTGACCATAAAATGGACGGCTGCCGCTGATGAAAAAAGACCTTACTGATCCAATCGCGGAATTTTCCACGCTCGTCGAAATCCTTCGCTGGCGAGCGATTCAGCAGCCTGAACAGCGGACCTATACCTATCTGGTCGATGGAGAAGCAGAAGGGGATGCTCTGACCTATGCGGCGTTGGACTGCCAAGCCCGAAGTATTGGGGCGCTGCTCCAAAGCTACCGGGCAAGTGGGGAGCGTGCGCTGTTGCTTTATCCGGCAGGTCTCGAGTTCATCGCCGCGTTCTTTGGTTGTTTATATGCCGGGATGATTGCCGTCCCTCTGCCTCCGCCTAATCCGGCCCAGCCACAGCGGACCCTTCCCAGGCTTCGGGCCATCATCAGCGATGCGCAGCCTTCTGTGGTGCTCACCACGTCAGCGATTCTTTCGAATATGGAGGGTCTGATCGCGCAAGCTTCTGAGTTGCAGAAGTTGCTCTGGCTGGCCACCGACAAGGTTGCCGGCAGCCTGGCGCAGGAATGGCGCGACCCGGGCGCGACCCGCGACACCCTGGCGCTGCTCCAATACACTTCCGGCTCCACCGCGGAACCGAAGGGCGTCATGATCAGTCACGGGAACCTCCTCCACAATTCGGCTTATATTAACCGCGTCTTTGCGCTCATTCCGGACAGTGTCACCGTCACCTGGCTACCGGCCTTCCACGACATGGGACTGACCAATGGGATTATCCAACCGGTGTACAAGGGACGTCCGTGTTACCTGATGCCGCCGGTATCCTTTCTCATGCGGCCGATACGGTGGCTCCAGGCCATTTCGCGCTACAAAGCCACGATTAGCGGCGGCCCCAATTTCGCGTATGAATTGTGCACCCGCAGAATTACTCCTGAACAACGTGAAACTCTCGACCTCAGCAGTTGGGATGTGGCTTACAACGGCGCCGAGCCAATCCGCGCCGACACCATGAAACAGTTTGCGGCGGCCTTTGCCTCGTGTGGTTTCCGGCCCGGCGCCTTCCATCCCTGTTATGGACTCGCCGAAGCCACGCTGCTGGTTTCCGGCGGTTCTTTAAGAGATGAGATGTTCCGCACGATTCAAGTGGCGGCGTTTGAACAGAACCGCGTCGTGGACGCCTGCGCCCAACAGCAGAATGTGCGAACACTTGCCGGCAGTGGCCACGCCCTGCACGATACCAAGGTTGTCATCGCTCATCCGGAATCGTTGACCGCTTGTGCGGCAGATGAAGTGGGCGAAATCTGGGTGTCCGGCCCGAGCGTGGCTCAGGGGTATTGGAACCGGCCTGAGGACTCAGAACGCTCTTGCCGGGCCTACCTGAAAGATACCGGGGATGGGCCGTTTCTCCGCACCGGGGATTTGGGATTTATGAAAGATGGCGAGCTGTTTGTCACCGGTCGCCTGAAGGACCTGATCATCATCAGTGGCCGCAAGCTTTACCCCCAGGATATTGAATTGACGGTGGAACAGAGTCACCCGGCCTTACGGCCGGCTTGTTGCGCGGCGTTTTCGTCTGATGGCGCCGGCGAAGAACACCTGATCATCGCCGCCGAAGTCGAGCCCCGGTACCAACCGGCGGTTCGCAACCCGCCGGTTGGGGAGACACGCGCTCATCCAACCGGGCGTTGGCCGCTGGATGTCGAGGCCGTGGTTCGTACCATCCGGAGGGCGGTGGCCGAAGCGCATGATGTGCGAGTCCACACGGTGGTGCTGCTGCGGGCCGGGCGCATTCCCAAGACCACCAGCGGCAAGGTGCAGCGCCATATTTGCCAAGCCAGCTTCCTAAAGGGGACGCTGGAAAGGCTCGGTGCGGAGTGAGCGATGGCTGAGAATTCTGCCAATGCGGAAGCCATCCAGGCGTGGTTGGTCTCCAAACTTTCCGAGCGGCTGGGAATCGAGTCTCACGAGATTGATATCCGGGAGCCCTTCGCCAGCTACGGACTCGGGTCAACGGAGGCGGTCAGCCTGGCCGGTGAACTCGCCGAGTGGCTGGGGCGAAAACTTTCTCCGGCTCTGGTCTATGAGTACCCCACCATTGAGGCTCTCGCTCGGCATTTGGCAGGATCACCGGACGTGTCGGAATCAGCGACCAGGGCTGTCCATGACCGGGAGGCGAAAAACGAACCGATCGCCATCATCGGCATCGGCTGCCGGTTTCCCGGTGCGAACGACCCGGCAGCGTTCTGGCAATTGCTGCGAGACGGAGTGGATGCCATCCGCGAAGTTCCCGCGGATCGCTTCGACCCGCATGCGTTTTACGATCCGGACCCGGCGACCCCGGGCAAAATGAACACTCGCTGGGGCGGCTTTCTGGGGCAAGTGGATCAGTTCGATCCCAATTTCTTTGGCATCTCCCCTCGGGAGGCGTTGCGGATGGACCCCCAGCAACGCCTCTTACTGGAGGTGACCTGGGAGGCGTTACAGGACGCGGGGCAGGTGCCCGAGCGTCTGGCCGGCACCCAGGCCGGCGTATTTATCGGCATCGCGACCAACGATTACGGCCGGCTGCAGTGGAATGATCTCGAGCATATTGATGCCTACGCCGGCACCGGCAATGCCATGAGCATCGCCGCCAACCGAATCTCGTACCTGTTCGATTTTCGCGGGCCGAGTCTCGCCATCGATACGGCCTGTTCCTCGTCACTCGTTGCCGTACACCTGGCCTGCTGCAGCCTGCGGAACGGCGAGTCCACGCTGGCTCTGGCCGGGGGCGTGAACCTGATTCTCTCGCCGGCGATTGCGATTAATTTCACCAAGGCCGGCGCCATGGCGCCGGATGGGCGCTGCAAAGCGTTCGATGCCCGGGCCAACGGCTACGTTCGCAGCGAGGGTGCCGGTGTTGTCGTGCTGAAACCCCTCTCAAAAGCCCGGGCGGATGGTGATCCGATTTATGCCGCCATTCGCGGCAGCGCTGTGAACCAGGATGGACGGAGCAACGGGCTCATGGCGCCGAATCCGCTGGCCCAAGAGGCGGTCCTGCGAGAAGCTTACCGGCAAGCCGCCGTCCCGCCCGGTAAGGTTCAATACGTCGAGGCCCACGGCACGGGCACACTGTTGGGCGACCCGATCGAGGCGAAAGCGTTGGGCACAGTGCTTGGCGTCGAACGTCCACCGGGACGGCCCTGCGCCCTGGGGTCGGTCAAGACCAACTTGGGCCACCTTGAGGCCGCCGCCGGTATCGCGGGCTTGATCAAGGTGGCGCTGGCGCTCCGGCATCGGGAGATCCCGCCCAGCCTGCACTTTGAAAAGCCCAACCCGCTTATTCCTTTTGACGAGCTGCCTCTCCGAGTGCAAACCAAGCTCAGTCCATGGCCCGGGGAGTCCGGTCCCTCATTGGCTGGAGTCAGCTCATTCGGCTTCGGCGGCACCAACGCGCACATAGTTTTGGAAGAGGCGCTCCCGGCCATTGTAAGAATGCCGGAGGCAGAACGGAAAATCGGCACACACCTGCTCCCGCTGTCGGCACGTAGTCCGGAAGCCCTCCAGTCTCTCGCTCGCGCCTACCAAAACTTCCTTGCCACCCCGGAGTCCGCGGCGTTGTTGCCGGATATCTGTTACACAGCCAGCGTGAGGCTCAGCCACCACGAGCACCGTCTCGCCGTTACCGGCAACTCGCCGGCGCAACTGTTGGAGAGCCTGGAAGCTTTTGGGCGGGGCGAGACTCGTCCCGGCTTGTCGTCTGGCCGCAAGCTTTCCGCTCGCCGGCGAAAACTTGTTTTTGTGTTTCCGGGGCAGGGGGGCCAATGGTTTGGCATGGGGCGACGGCTGTTGGAGCAGGAAGCCGTTTTCAGGGAGGTCGTCGAACGCTGCGACCGGGCGATGCGACCGTACGGAGATTGGTCTTTGCTCGCCGAGCTCACGGCCACCAATGCCGCGCAGTCGCGGTTGAACGAAATCGATATCATCCAGCCGGCCCTCTTTGCGATTCAAGTCGCCCTGGCAGCCCTGTGGCGCTCGTGGGGCATCGAGCCGCAGGCCGTGGTGGGCCATAGTTTGGGAGAGGCCGCGGCCGCGTGCGTCGCCGGTGCGCTGAGCTTCGACGATGCCGTCCGGGTCATTTGTCATCGCAGCCGGTTGGTCAAGCGCACCATTGGGCAAGGGGCCATGGCGGCAGTGGAACTTTCCATCGAGGAAGCTCGACGCGTCCTGGTCGGCTCCGAAGACCGCGTGTCGATCGCGGCCAGCAATAGTCCCACCTCGACAGTGTTGTCCGGCGATCCGGCCGCGCTCGCCGCCATTCTGGATCAGTTGCAGCGTCGCGACATCTTCTGTCGCAGGGTGAAGGTCGATTTTGCCTCGCACAGCCCCCAGATGGAGCCGTTGTGCGCCGATTTACTGCCGGCTTTGGAAGGGCTCCAGCCGCGGGCTGAATCCGTGCCGATCTACTCGACGGTGACCGGCCAAGCGAGCCACGGGCTGGAATTCGATCCGCTCTATTGGGCGAGGAACATGCGAGAGCCGGTGCTCTTCTCCACTGCGGTTCAGCGCCTGGTGGAAGATGGGCATGACATCTTTCTGGAAATCAGCCCGCACCCCATTCTACTGAGCGCCATGCAGCAAGGGTTTCATCATTTCGGCCAGGAAGGCGCCGTGCTTCCTTCTCTGCGGCGTGAGGAAGATGAACACACGGTCCTGCTCGGATCGCTGGGCGCGCTTTATACTTTGGGATACCCGGTCGACTGGAACCTGATCTATCCGACCGCAGGCCGGTGCGTTCGACTCCCATTCTACCCGTGGCAGCGGGAGCGTTATTGGCTTGAGCCCTCAGCAGGGGACACCGATTCTCATCGGGACCAAGGCTCCCGGAGCGGGACAGGGAATCATCCTTTGCTGGGCCGGCACTTCAAATTGGCGCACCCTGCAGGAACCCACTTTTGGGAAACCACGCTGGACAAGAATTCCCGGCCTTATCTGGATGACCACCGCATCCAAGGCGGCGCCGTGCTGCCCGCCTCGGCCTATGTGGAGATGGCCCTGGCCGCCGCGGTTGAAGTCTTCGGAGCGCAATCCGTTGCGCTGAAGGATATCGAATTTCGCAAGGCGCTTTTCTTGCCCGAGGGCGGAACCCACACGATTCAGGTGATCGTCTCTCAGGGCGCAGACGGAGCGGCATCCTTTCACATCTACAGTTGCCCGGGAGGCGCGGCACACTCCAGTAAATCATGGATGCTGCATGCGACCGGCAAGGTCTATCTTCAACAAGACAACAGCATCATCACCGCGGATGCCGGGCAGGAGACGCTCACGGAGATGCGAACTCGATGCGCAGAGAAGATCTCCGGCCAGGAGTATTACCGGAGACTCCGCGAAAGCGGCATCCACTACGGTCCTTTCTTTCAGAGCATCGCCCAGTTGTGGCGGAACAACGGAGATGTGTTGGGTGAAGTGCAGGTGCCCGATGGGCCGGAGGCAGAGTTTAATGGCTCTCAAATCCACCCGGCAATTCTCGATGCCGGGTTACAGGTTCTCGGGGCTGCGGTTGCAGCGGAAGCGACTGAAAACGGCCGGCAAGGAATTTACATGCCGACCCGCATCGGCCAGTTCCGGGTTCACGGCCGTCCGGACCGTCATTTATGGAGTCACACCCGGGTGCAGCATCGGGAGGCGGATGCCACAACGGGAGAAGTGCAGCTCCTCGATGAAGCGGGATGCGTGGCGGTCGAGATTCAGGGACTTCGCTTTGAATACCTCGGCGACGACACAAAATGCGCGGCTGTCGATAATCCCGACGACTGGCTCTATGAGTTCGAGTGGCAGCCCGAAGAGCGCACGGCAGGAAAACCTTCCGCGCCAGCCAGCCGGGCAAGCTGGTTGATCTTTACCGACAGCGGCGGCGTCGGAGATGCGCTGTTCGCGCTGTTGAAAGCCCGGGGCGGACGGGGCATTCTGGTCTCTCGTGGGGAATCGTACGAGCAAGCTGACGGCGAGCATTATCGCATCCGTCCCGAACGGCCGGAGGACATCCGCCGGCTCTTCGAGGCGGCTCGGGTAGCGGATCAGTCTGGCTGTCGTGGAATTGTCCACCTCTGGAGTCTTGATGTTGCTCGTCCAGAAGCGACCACCGTGGCCTCGCTGCATGCCGCCCAGGATCTGGGCTGTGGCAGTGTCCTGCTGCTGGTGCAGGAACTGGCTCGAACGGAATCGGCTGGCCTCCCGCGATTGTGGCTGATCACGCAGGGCGCTCAAGCGGCCGGGGAAAAGCCCGCGCCATTGTCCGTTGGTCAATCACCGCTTTGGGGATTGGGTCGCGTCATTGCGCAGGAACACCCAACGTTCTGGGGCGGGCTGGTGGACCTGGAATCCGGGGCATCGCTGCGTGACGCTGCCGCTCGTCAGTTGTGGGAGGAAATCTCCAGTCCGGATGGAGAGGATCAGCTTGCGTTTCGTCAAGGGGGGCGATACGTGGGCCGTTTGGTCCGCCAGCGCCCACCGGCCACGCAAGAACCTCCCCTCCGGTGGCGGACGGACGGCAGCTATCTGATCAGCGGAGGACTGGGAGACCTTGGCCTCTTGGTCGCGCGTTGGATGGTCGAGCAAGGGGCACGGCGGTTGATCCTTTTGGGACGCACCAAGCTCCCGCCGCGCTCGAACTGGAGTTCGGTAGAAACCGGAAGTCGCTTGGCCCGTCAAATCACCGCCATCCGGGAACTGGAATCTTTGGGAGCATCTGTGCATCTGGCGTCGGTCGATGTGGCGGATGAAGGAGAGTTGAGCGGCTTTCTGGACGAGTTTCGAGCGGGGGGGTGGCCGCCGGTCCGGGGTGTCGTGCACGCGGCGGGAGTGCTGCAGGACGGACTGCTGGCCCAACTCGATGCGGCGGCACTGAATACGGTTATGCGGCCCAAGGTGATGGGTGGCTGGCTACTGCATCGCCTGCTCCAAGCTGATCCCTTGGACTTCTTTATACTCTTCTCGTCCGCGGGTTCCGTGCTGGGCCAGCCCGGCCAGGGGAACTATGCCGCCGCCAACGCTTTTCTGGATTCTCTGGCGCATCACCGGCAAGCCCAGGGCCAGCCGGCCCTGAGTATCAATTGGGGCGCATGGGCCGGTGAGGGATTCGCGGATTCGGTTGGGGGTAAGCGTCTCGCCGCGCGCCTTGCACTCCTGGGAATCAGCAGCATCGCACCCAAGCAAGCGCTGGAAATGCTGGGACGATTGCTCGGGCAAAGCGCAACCCAGGTCGTAGCGGTGCCGGTCAACTGGAAGCAGTATCGAGAGTTCTATCCGGCCGGCAGCGCCTCGCCGCTGCTCTCTAAACTGGCGCGTGAGGAAGCCGAAGTCCCCCGGCCAGCGGACCGCAAGAGCGAAATGAGGGACGCCCTTCTGGCGGCCGAACCGGCGGAACGCCGGCAGTTGCTGCACTCCTACCTGAGCGAGCAAGTGGCCCGGGTGCTCGGGCTCAGCCCATCCAAGCTGGACGTCCAGCAACCTCTGAGCCATCTCGGACTGGATTCCTTGATGGCCGTCGAGTTGAAAAACCGGATCGCGGTTGACCTAAAGGTGAACGTGCCGGTGGTGAAATTCCTTCAGGGCTTTAGCGTTGACCAAGCTGTCACGCAGGTGCTTGATCAACTGGCAGCCGAGGTTGCCAACCCGACGACGCCTCTGGCCCCGGCAATTACACAGCAGAAGGAGAACATGGACCAGGGAGATGCGGAGCAGTTGTTGGCAAACCTTGGTCAGCTTTCGGATGAGAAGGTGGATTCCTTGCTCACCGACATGTTGGCCGATGAGAAGTTTAGTGAATGAGCCAGACCTCCCAGCGAACAGCCGATCTTTCACCGAATGAAAAGCGCGCCCTTCTTGCGCATCTTCTGCGAAAAAAGATGAGCGGGTCCAAACCGTTTTATCCTCTCTCCGATAATCAGCAGGGGATCTGGTTTCTGTCCCAGTTCGCGCCGGAAAGCTCGATTTACAATGTCAGTTTTGCGGCGTGCATCCGCGCCGAGGTAGACATCCCGGCTTTGCGGCGCGCGTTTCAGGCGCTGGTGGATCGCCATCCTTCCTTGCGGACCACGATTGCGGTGCACTCCGGCAAACCCGTTCAACAGATCCACGAACAGCAGTCGGTCCACTTCGAGGAGACCGATGCCTCAACCTGGCGCGGGGATGAACTGCAGACCCGGCTGGTCGAGGAAACGCAGCGCCGGTTTGATCTGGAACGCGGGCCGGTCATGCGGGTGAGTCTGTTTTCTCGATCGGCACAGGAACACATCCTGTTGCTGGTCATTCATCATATCGTGGTCGATTTCTGGTCCCTGGCGGTGATCCTGAATGAACTCGGCGTGCTGTATTCGGCGGAAAAGGCCGGGCGACCAGCGGCGCTCCCTCCCCTTGATCTGCAATACACGGACTTTGTTCGTTGGCAGGCCGTCATGCTGGCGAGTCCGGCCGGCGAACGGCTCTGGGACTATTGGAAGAAACAATTGGCCGGCCCGTTACCCGTGCTTAATCTACCGACCGACCGGCCGCGACCGCCGATTCAGATGTTTCGTGGCGCGAAGCACGATTTCACTCTGAACGATGAACTGGCCCGGCGGCTCAGGGCGCTCGCCAAAGCCGAGGGTGCAACGCTGTACATGGTCCTGCTGGCGGCGTTCGAACTGATGCTTTACTACCACAGCGGCCAGGAAGACATCCTCGTGGCTTCTCCCATGGCCGGACGGAGCCGGGCCGAGTTTGAAGGGCTGGTGGGCTTCTTCGCCAATCCGGTTGTCTTACGAGCGAATCTTTCCGGGAATCCAACTTTCCGGACGTTTCTGGGTCAGGTGCGTCAGACGGTGTTGGCGGCTCTCGAACATCAGGATTACCCCACTCTGCGTTTGGTCCAACGACTCCGGCCGCCCCGGGATCTCAGCCGATCACCCCTGTCCCAGTCCATGTTCGTCCTGGATAAACCGCACCGGGTCACCCAACAGGCCGTACCGGCATTGACCGGGGGCGAGACCGGGTTACGGATGGATCTTGGCGGGTTGGTGATGGAGTCGATCCCCCTGGAACGCCGGGCCGCGACTCTGGATCTGGTCATGTTGATCATCGAGACGCCCGGATCGCTTTCCACCTCTATCCGCTTCAACACCGACCTGTTTGATGCAACCACCATCGCCCGGATGGCGGGACACTTTCACGCGCTGCTGGAAAGTGTCATCCGCGATCCGGCTGCCACGATCGGTGATTTGGAAATTCTGACCGAAGCTGAACGCCGGCAACTGTTGGTCGATTTCAACCATACCAAGACCGATTACCCCCAAGACAAGTGCCTCCACCAATTGTTTGAGGAACAAGTCCAACGGACGCCGGACAGCGTGGCCATTGTGTTTGAGGGACAGCAACTGACCTACGCTCAACTCAACGCCCGTGCTAATCAACTGGCCCATCACCTGCAAACGCTGGGCGTCGGGCCGGAGGTGCCGGTGGCCATCTGCATGGAGCGTTGCCCGGAGATGGTTGTCGGGCTTCTTGGCATTCTCAAAGCCGGTGGAGCTTATGTGCCGTTGGATCCTGCCTACCCCAAGGAGCGCCTGGCCTTCATGATGGAAGATGCCCACGCTGCGGTGCTGCTGACGCGAGGGCACATGGCGGAGAGCATGCCCGAGCACGGGATCCACGCCGTGGGTCTGGACTCAGGCTGGGAAGCCATCGCTCGGAAGAGCGAAAAGGACCTGGTAAGTGGGGCAACAGCCGAGAACCTTGCCTACATACTTTACACCTCCGGCTCAACGGGACAGCCCAAGGGAGTCATGGTCGAACATCGCGGGCTGTGCAATACCATCAACTGGATAACCCAAACGCTCGATCTGTCAGCCGAAGACAGTTGTCTTCTAAAGACTCCGATCACTTTCGATGCTGCTGGACGTGAATTATTTCCAACCCTAATAACGGGTGGAAGGCTGGTCATTGCTGAAGCTGACGGTCATCGTGATAGCCGTTACTTGGCGGAAACGATCCGTAGCGCGCGGATCTCCATTTTCCACTGCGTTCCGTCCCTTCTGCAGTTCCTCGTCGAGGAGCCTGCTTTCGACGACACCCTCGCCTTGCGTGCCGTCATGTGCGGCGGCGAAGCCTTGCCGACCCAAGTGGTCGAGCGATTCCAACGCAGCTCAAAAGCCAAGCTGTACAACGTGTACGGCCCGACTGAGACGATCATCGACTCGACATATTGGTTATGCGAAGGGGCCAATGGCCGTTCTTCGAGTCCGATCGGACGACCGATACCGAACGCGCGCATCTATATTTTGAACAACGCACTTCGTCCTCAGCCGATCGGAGTTGTAGGCCACATGCATATCGGCGGAGTGAGCTTGGCCCGAGGTTATCTCAACCGGCCGGAGTTGACCGCCGAGAAGTTCATTCCAGACCCCTTCAGTGCCGAGCCCGGAGCACGAATGTACAAGACCGGCGACCTGGCCCGCTATCGGTCCGATGGGAACATTGAGTTCCTCGGCCGTGGCGACCACCAGGTGAAAATCCGCGGGTTCCGCATTGAGCTGGGGGAAATCGAGGCAGCGCTTCGCCAACATCCGACCGTGCGGGAAGCTGCCGTCCTGGCTCGGGAAGATGCACCGGGAGGCCCTTTGGCTTCGTTCAGGCGAGAGAAGCGGCTGGTGGCCTATGTGGTCGCTGAATCCACCGCTGATGAGTTGCGGCGCTTTCTCAAAGACAAGCTGCCCGACCATATGGTGCCTTCGGTTTTCGTGCTGCTTGATGCCTTGCCGTTACTGCCCAACGGGAAGATCGACCGGCGGGCACTTCCGGCGCCCGACCGATCGCGACCCGAATTGGACAAGGCATTTGTGGCACCCCGCACTCCGACAGAAGAGCTACTGGCGGAGATCTGGGCCCAGGTCCTGGACATTGAACGGGTAGGTATCTACGACAATTTCTTCGACCTTGGCGGTCATTCGCTTTTGGCAACCCAACTCGTGTCCCGAATGCGCGAAGCCTTCCAGGTGGAAATCCTGCTGCGCCGTTTGTTCGAGGTACCGACCGTGGCTGGTCTGGCTGAAAGCATTGAGGCCGCCCGTCAGACCGGGCAGAAACTACTGGCACCACCTATCCTGCCGGTTCCACGGAACGGAGACCTAGCTCTCTCATTTGCCCAGCAGCGCCTATGGTTCTTCAATCAGTTGGAGCCGGGCCTCTCAGCCTACAATATTCCGGCCGCCGTCCGCCTCAAGGGACCACTCAACTTGGCGGCGCTGGAGCAGAGTCTCAATGAAATCGTCAAGCGCCACGAATCCTTGCGCACCACCTTTGGGAAGGTGGATGGACGGCCCACGCAAGTGATTGCCCCGACCTTGACGATCAAGCTGCCGGTCGTTGACCTGCGGAAGCTGCCGGCGAGCGAGCGGGAGACTGAGGTCCGGCGATTGGTCACCGCCGAAGCCCAGCGACCCTTCGATTTGTCTCAAGGCCCGCTCTTACGAGGCACCGTGTTACGGTTGGGCGACGAGGAGCACGTGGGGCTGCTGACGATGCACCATATTGTCTCCGACGGTTGGTCAACGGGAATACTGGTTCGGGAGATGGCGACGCTCTATGTCGGCTTCTGCGCCGGCGAGTACTCACCGCTGCCGGCGCTACCCATTCAATATGCGGACTTCGCCCACTGGCAGCGGCAGTGGTTGCAGGGCGAAGTCCTGGAAACCCAGATTGCCTATTGGAAGGAGCAACTGGCCGAGGCCCCAGCTCTGATCGATCTGCCCACGGACCACCCCCGACCGGCGGTGCAGACTTTCCGGGGTGCGCACCAATCGTTGGTGTTGTCCAAACACCTGCAGGAAGGGTTCAAAGCGCTTGGTCGCCAGGAAGGCGTTACCCTGTTCATGGCAATGTTGGCGGCGTTCAAGGTTTTGTTGTATCGCTACACAAGTCAGGACGACCTGATCGTGGGAACGCCGATCGCCAACCGTAACCGGCTGGAGACTGAAGGGCTGATCGGATTCTTTGTCAACGCACTGGTTCTGCGGACGGACCTTTCCGGCAATCCCAATTTTCGGGATCTTTTGGGGCGGGTGCGGGAGGTTTGTTTGGGGGCGTATGGCCATCAGGACCTGCCTTTTGACCGGCTGGTCGAGGAATTGCACCTGAAGCGGGATTTGAGCCGCAATCCGCTCTTTCAGGTCATGTTTGCGCTGCAAAATGCTCCGCTGCGGGCGTTGGAGTTGCCGGGCTTGACCCTGATCCCTGTCGAGGGAGACAGCGAGACGGCTCACTTTGATTTGACCCTGCAGATCGTGGACACCGAGCAAGGGCTGACGGCCGCGCTCGTGTACAACACCGATCTGTTTGAGGCGGACACGATTGCCCGGATGCTGGGACATTTTCAGACCTTACTAGAGGCTATCGTTGCTAATCCCGAGCAGCGCCTCTCAGACTTTCCTCTCTTAACCGAAGCCGAGCGGCAGCAATTGCTGGTGGAGTGGAATGGTACGAAGACCGATTGTCCTCGGGATTTGTGTATCCATCAGCTCTTTGAGGCGCAGGTGGAGCGAACGCCGGATGCCATCGCCGTCGTGTTCGAAGCTGAGCAGTTGGCGTATGGGGAACTGAACCGCCGGGCCAATCAACTGGCGCATCACTTGCGGGCGCTGGGAGTCGGACCCGAGGTGCTGGTGGCCATCTGCTTGGAACGCTCGTTGGAGATGGTCATCGGAATACTGGGCATTCTCAAGGCCGGCGGCGCGTTCGTGCCCCTGGACCCGGCGTATCCGAAGGAGCGCCTGGCCTTCATGCTGAAAGATGCTCAGGTGCCGGTGCTGTTGACCCAGGAACGGTTGGTGGCGGGGTTGGCCGAACATGATGCCAAAGTCATCTGTCTGGATTCAGGCTGGGAGGCCATTGCCCGTGAAAGCGGAGAGAATTTAAGCAGCTCAACCCTCCCCGAAAACCTGGCTTATATAATCTACACTTCGGGATCGACGGGGCGGCCCAAGGGAGTTCTTGTTTTGCATGGCTCGATTGCAGATCACTGCCGGAATGCTCAAAGGTACTACGCACTGGGCTCCCGCGATGTCGTACTCCAGTTTGCTTCGTTGAGTTTCGATGTGTCATTGGAGGAAATCCTGCCGACCCTGATCGTCGGCGCCCGGCTGGTGATCATGGGGACAAACGTCTGGCATCCGGCAGAATTTCACCGAAAGATTTCAGAATTCGGACTCACGGTCCTCAATCTTCCAACCGCCTACTGGCAGGAACTGGCGCGAGAATGGGCGGGCGTCCCGGAGCTGGTTTCGAACATTCAGCCCAGACTCTTCATTGTCGGCGGAGATACGATGTTGCCCGATGCTCTCAAGCTCTGGCAGCGAACACCGGTGAATTCAATCCGGCTCCTCAATGCTTACGGCCCGACCGAGACGACGATTACGGCAACGGCCTTCGAAATTGCTCCTGGTGGGAACACGACGGATCAGCGGGTGCCCATTGGTCGTCCTCTTGCCAGCCGGGCGATCTACATTCTGGACCAGCACAGCCACCCCGTTCCGATTGGCGTGCAGGGTGAGTTGTATATTGGTGGTGTCGGCGTGGCCCGCGGTTATCTGAACCGGCCGGAGTTGACCGCCGAGAAGTTTATTCCAGACCCCTTCAGTTCCGAGCCAGGAGCACGAATGTACAGGACCGGCGACTTGGCCCGCTATCGGCCCGATGGGAACATCGAGTTCCTCGGCCGTGCCGACCACCAGGTGAAGATCCGCGGGTTCCGCATCGAACTGGGGGAAATCGAGGCAGCTCTTCGCCAACATCCGGCCGTGCGGGAAGCTGCCGTCCTGGCTCGGGAAGATGCGCCAGGCGATGCTTCGGTTTCGCTCGGGGCAGGGAAGCGGTTGGTGGCCTACCTGGTCGCGGACTCCACGGCTGATGATCTGCGGCGCTTTCTCAAAGACAAGCTGCCCGACCATATGGTGCCTTCGGTTTTCGTGCTGCTTGATGCCTTGCCGTTGCTGCCCAACGGGAAGATTGACCGCGGGGCACTGCCGGCGCCGGATCGATCCAGGCCGGATTTGGAGAAAGATTCCATCGCACCCCGCGATGACCTGGAACTGCAACTCGCGCACATCTGGGAGGAGGTTCTGGGGGTTCGGCCTGTCGGGGTGAGAGACAATTTTTTTGAGCTGGGAGGACACTCTCTGCTGGCGGTGCGTCTGTTCGCCCTCATCGAGAAGCGGCTGGGTAAAAAACTTCCGCTGACGGCCGTCTTTCAGGGAGCGACGGTTGAGCATCTCGCCGGGGTTCTCCGTCAACAGGCCACGCCCGGCCCGCAGAACTCGCTCGTGGCTATTCAACTCGGTGGCAGCAAACGGCCGCTCTTCCTGGTGCATCCGGCGGGAGGACACGTTTTCCCCTACGTTCATCTGGCGAAGTTTCTGGGTCCCGATCAACCCTGCTATGGGCTGCAAGCCAGGGGGGTGGAAGACGGGCAAGACCCCCACACGCGGATCGAGGACATGGCGGCCCACTACATCCAAGCCCTGCAGACTGTGCAGCCGGCGGGGCCGTACCTTCTTGGAGGATGGTCCATGGGAGGCGTGGTCGCCTTCGAGATGGCGCAGCAGCTTCACGCGCACGGTGAGCGGGTGGCGTTGCTCGCCTTACTGGATGGCCGGATTCCCACTCCCGAGGAGGCGTTTCCGGAGGAAGATTCTGAAGCGATCTTACTGGTCGAACGTTACTTCGGTATTTCGTTTGGTCCGATGGAGTCCCTGGTGGAGCTTCCCAAAGACGAAAAGTTGGCCTTTGTGCTGGAACGGGCGAAGGGCGCAGGCTTGGTCCCCGCGGAGCTTGATGTTTCCCAGGCTCGACGTTTTGTTAAGCAACTTAGGAGCGACCTGCGCGCGACGCAGAACTACGGACTGAAACATTACCCGGGTCGAATCGCCTTCTTCAGGGCGAGTGAAACGCTGGCGGGTACGTCTTCGGACCCGACGTTGGGATGGAGCGAATGGGCCAGAGGTGGAGTGGAGGTCCACATCGTTCCGGGCAATCACGCCAACCTGATTTACGAGCCGCACGTTGAAGTTCTGGCTGAGAAACTGACGGCTTGCCTCAACCAGGCGCAATCCGCGGAGGCGGAAGAAAATGGAGCATTAGAAAAGATCGATCCATGACCACCACAACCGCTTTTGACTCCTGGATTGCCTGCCGCAAACCGAACCCGCAGGCCCGCCTCCGTCTGTTCTGCTTTCCGTATGCAGGCAGCGGCGCCGCGATCTTTCGCACTTGGTCGGAGGGATTGCCGTCGGACGTTGAAGTCTGCCCGGTTCAGTTCCCCGGTCGGGGAACCCGGCTGATGGAGACTCCGTTCACTCAGATCTCGCCTCCTGTCGAGGCTCTCGCCCAAGCCCTGGCGCCGCTCCTAGGCAAGCCGTTTGCCTTCTTCGGTCACAGCCTGGGAGCATTGGTTGGCTTTGAACTCGCCCGCCAGCTCCGGAGACAGTCTGGTGTTCAGCCGGTTCGGCTGTTTGTCTCTGCGGATCGCGCACCGCAAATCCCTCATCGAGGCCGCCCGATCCATGCCCTGCCCGAGGAGGAATTCCTGGGCGAATTGCGCCGCCTGAATGGCATTCCCAAAAAAGTGTTGGAAGATGTGGAACTCATGCGGATCATGCTTCCCGTCCTGCGGGCAGATTTCGCCGTTTACGAAACTTACGCATACTCAACCGAGCCTCCTCTCAACTGCCCCATCTCCACCTTTGGCGGCTTGCAGGATCACAGGGTGAGTCGCGGCGATCTCGAAGCCTGGCGCGATCAAACGAGCGTTTCCTTTTCGCTGCGGATGTTTCCCGGTGACCACTTCTTCTTGAACACAATTCAACCGCTCCTTCTTCAGGCGCTCTCGCAAGAACTGCGCGGAGACGGGTGAGAAAGACTCCATGAAAGTACCAGCCATCACATCTCCTGTTCCTCCGTGGCGCTCTCCACCCGAAACGTTGGTGTTAGGTAGCGATGAGGTTCATGTCTGGCGAGCGACCTTGGACCATATCCCATCACAGGTGCAGAGCTTCCTCCACAACCTTGCTACGGACGAACAGGCGAGGGCTGAGCGGTTTTATTTTGAGAAAGACCGCGAGCACTTTATCGTCGCTCGTGGAGTGCTCCGGGCCATCCTCGGCGGCTACGTGAATCGAGCGCCCGAATGCCTGTCCTTTTGCTACAGCGCTTATGGAAAGCCTTCTCTTGCCGGAGAATCTGACGGGGATGCGATCCGCTTTAGCGTGTCCCACTCCCACGGAGTCGCCCTTTACGCGGTCACTCGTGGCCGGGAGGTGGGCATCGACCTCGAGCGCATCCGTTTCGATCTGGCCGTCGCGGAGATCGCCGAGCGGTTTTTCTCACCACGGGAGGTTGCGATGCTCCGGACACTCCCAACCGAGGCGCAGAGGCAGGCGTTCTTTCGCTGTTGGACGCGCAAGGAGTCCTACATCAAGGCCCGGGGCGAAGGACTTTCACTGCCCTTGGACCAGTTTGACGTGTCACTGGCTCCCGGGGAACCGGCCGCATTACTCGCCACTCAACAAGATCCATCCGAAGCTTTCCGTTGGTCTCTTCAGGAACTGACCCCCGCCCCCGGCTATGTCGCCGCGCTTGTCGTGGCTGGGCACGGCTGGCGCCTTACGTGTTGGCAATGGCCGGACCCGAGGCTGTAATCACTCTGAATGTTGTAACCCTTTTCTTTTCCGGGCCCATCTCTCGGCGAGCCGTTTGACGATCCAATAGGCGAGCAAGGTAACGGGAGTCGCGATGATGATCGAGCCAACGAGCATGGCGGCGTAAACATCCCAACCCTTCTGCAAAACGACCCACAGCCGCGCCTGATCCAACGCCAGCGGATGCTGTACCGGGAGAATCAATTTTCCCAATCGATATTCAGCCAGCCAGATCAAAGGCAATAGTGGGATATAGAGAATCGCCGCCGTTGCTCCGGCGACAGCGGAGATCACATTCCTCTTCAGTAGCCACGCCATCACGGTCGCCACGATAATGGGGGATGGATTCAACGGAAGGAAACTGGCAAAGATGCCGATGGAGAAGCCGAATGCGATTTGGTCGGGTCGGGCATTGAGGTGGGACAGCTTTTGCCAAAACGCTCGGGCTCGTTGTTTCAGGTTGAGTCTGGCCATGGCTCAGGGCGTCGAGGCGGCCAGCACCACATCACTGGCGATCTGACCGTCACGCAAGCTAATCAAACGCCGCGCCCGCTCCATGACTTGAGGATCATGGGTAGCATAAACGAAAGTCGTGCCGTGAGCGCGATTGAGTTGTTCCATCACTTCGAGGAGAGCGGTCGCCGTCACCGAGTCGAGATTCGCCGTGGGTTCGTCCGCCAGGATCAGCGCCGGCTTGGTGACCATGGCTCGCGCCACCGCCACCCGCTGCTGTTGCCCGCCGGATAACTCTCCAGGACGGCGATGTTCAAGACCGGCAAGGCCGATTTCTGAGAACAGCTTTTGCACTCTTTCTTTACGCTGCTCCACATGAACGCCCTGCAGGAGCAAGGTGAATTCAGCGTTTTCCAGGGCGGTCAGGACCGGCAGCAGGTTGTACGCTTGGAAAACGAAGCCGAGGCGCTGCAGCCGCAGACGGGCTAGATCCCCTGAGGATAAGAGTTGAAGGTTCTTCCCTTCCACCAACACCTCTCCGGATTCGGCTCGGTCGAGTCCGCCGATGATGTTAAGCAGCGTGGTTTTGCCGGAACCGGACGGGCCGGCAATCGCGAGAAATTCTCCGGGGGCAACCCGCAGACTGATCCCGCGCAGTGCTGGAACCTCGATTGGCCCCGTGCGGTAGACCTTCTTCACGTCCTTCAGTTCCACCGCCCACTCAGTCATATCGCCCACCAAATCCTGCTAAAACACCTTCAATGCGCCGGGCAGCGCGGTTCGCGCGGCCTTGAACGCTGGATAAAAGGAGATGAGGGTCGCTGTCAGAAACACAATGACGACGGATGAAGCGATTCGCGCCAGGCTCAAGCGCGAGTAGATGATTGGGTCAAAAACGAGAGCGGTGGGGAGGCTGCTTTTGAAAAACCAGCGCAGATCCAACCCGGCGGTGGCGAAATAATGCTGGGCGCTCAACCCCAGCACCAGACCCAGAACAAGGCTGATCGCTGTGAGCGCCAATGATTCGCCAATGATCATGACGGCAAGCTGCCCAGGTCGCAGGCCCAGAGCCGAACAGAGGCCGAATTCATAACGGCGCTCGAGTACTCGCATGAGAATCGTGTTGAGTATCCCCAACCCGACCATCGCGAGTACCACACCGTTCATGACATAATTAAAGGCCTCGTCCAACAAGAAGAGCTGAGCCACTCCCGGCATGGCTTCCCGCCAAGGGAGAATTTCAACCGGAACCCCCGTCAACTTCTTCCGCAAGCCCCGTGCCACTCTCAGCGAGTCACCCTCCCGTTGCAGGAGGACCGCGACCTGAGTGACCCGGCCGGGCACTCCGAGCAGTGCTTGGGCCTCGGTCAACGGCACCTGGATGATGTGAGCATCGATCGCTTGGATCCCCGTGCGAAAAATCCCGCTCACCCGCAGCAGAGTGCTCTGCATTTCACCGCCCCCGGCGTCCGCCGCTTCCGTGCCGGGCGGTTGCACCTCCTGGGTCATGAGCACGACTTTGGACCCGACCTTCACCGCGAGCTTGCTGGCCAACTCCGCGCCCATGACAACGCCCGATTGTTGGTCGTCATTGAGATATTTTCCCTCGACGATCCGCTGTGAAATCAGGGATACGGTCCGCTCCTCTTTGGGGATGACCCCCATCATGCTCACGCCACTAGCGTTGGCTGCGGAACTCAGCAGTCCAGAGGCCAGCAGCCGGGGACTCATGCCTCGCGCAACATGCTTCAGTGCCTCGGTATGCAAAAACTCCCGGGTCTTGGACACGACCCCGGCCGGCAGCAACAACTCCAGAGATGCGCTGTCTTGATACCCCTGCACCTGGATGACGACGTCCCCGGTGCCGAATCTCACCGCGTTGGCAACCATTTGCTCCTGGCTGCCATCGAGCAAGCCCAAAGAAACCAGCAGCAAGGTCAAACCCAAACCCAAGGCCAGCGCCGTCAGCAGGGTCCCGCGGGGATTGCGCCAGAGGTTGCGCCACCCGATTTTCACCAGCAGGAGAATACCCATCGTCGCTAGACCTTTCGGAGCGCCTCCGTCGGCCGAAAGCGAGCCGCCCGCAACGCGGGATAGAGGGCCGACACCAGAGCTATGACGGTCAGCCCCAAAGCGGCCTGTGCGTAGGCCGTGAAATCCTGCTGACCGTGCCAGATGGGGCCCACCACGACGCCGCCCAGAGAGACCGCGCCTCGATTGCCACCCAGGTTCAGACCATGAACCTGCAAATACCAAAGGAGTGGCGCCCCAAGCGCTGCTCCCAAAACCAGACTGGCTCCCGCCAAACTTGCCGCCTCCGCCACAATGAGACCAACCACCTGAACCGGACGCATTCCCACGGCCATCAGCATGCCGAGTTCACGCGTGCGCTCGATGATCGCCATGAGCATGGTGTTGACGATGCCCATGGCGGCCAAAAGGAAAAAGATGAAAAAGAGAATAAAAGTAACACGATGATTGAACTGCACGTAGTCGGCCAGCTCCGGCGCCAGCTCCGGCCAGGCCCTTACCCGAACCGGCAGAGTTTTACTCAGCTGTGCATCAAGGGCCGCCGCCGCCGTCGTTGCCGCGGTGATGTCATTATCATGGAGCTTGATCCCAACTTCATGGATCCCTCCCGGCGGCAAGCGCAAAAGCTCCTGGAGAGACGCGAGAGACATGAGCACCAGACCACGGTCCATGGCGTCAAGCCCGGTGTGAAACAGTCCGGCTACCGTGTACAGGTCATTTCCTGTCGAACCATCGGCCGCCGGCGCCAATAGGACGATTTCCGACCCCACTTTGGCGCCAATCGTGGCGGCGAGTTTATCTCCCATCACGACACCTTTGGGCATCCGTCCGGTCAGGTAGCTCCCTTTTA
>Ga0307374_10004237_pt1 | contig 23963 bp, 22 predicted proteins | sample OX3MG_FD_202532 | JGI IMG/M metagenome (GOLD analysis project Ga0307374, IMG submission 202532) | Soil microbial communities from Risofladan, Vaasa, Finland - OX-3 | ecosystem: Environmental > Terrestrial > Soil > Coastal area > Acid sulfate soil | place: Finland: Risofladan, Vaasa | collected... | reverse complement strand
TGCGGCCCGACACGAGCGGCGAACGGCCCATCTTCATCGTCGGACTGCCGCGCACCGGCACCACCCTGGTGGAGCGCATCATCGGCAATCATTCGGCGGTGCATTCGGCCGGCGAACTGTCGGCGCTGTCGGAGGCGATCGGCGCCGCGGTCGATCGCTGCGAGGGTCCGAAGCCGCGCGATTGGCTGGACTACGGCACATGCCTGGGGCGGGTCGATGCCGCGTACGTCGCCCGTCGCTACCTCGACCTGGCACAGACGCGCCGCGGCGACCGGCCGTACTTTTCCGACAAGCAGCCGACGAATTTCGTCTATTGTCCGCTCATCCTCCGGGCATTCCCGAACGCGCGCATCGTCCACCTGACCCGCCATCCCTTGGCGGCCGGCTACGCGATCTTCAAGACCCGGTTCGTCGGCACGTATCCCTTCGCCTACGACCTGCGCGAGATCGGCGAGTTCTATGTCGGCTATCGACGGCTGATGCGGCACTGGCACGCGATCCTGCCGGGGCGCATCCTCGACCTCGCCTACGAAGACGTGGTGCAAGCGATCGAACCCGCGACTCGTCGCCTGCTCGATTACCTCGGACTGCCGTTCGAGCCCGCGTGCCTGGAGTTCCACCTGAATCCGCGCTCGACCTCGACGGCGAGCGCGGTGCAGGTGCGCCAGCCGCTCTACGATTCGTCGCTGCACCAGTGGCGCCATTACGCCGCGCAGCTGACAACGCTGCGGGATCAACTCGCGGCGGCCGGCATCGCCGTCGACTGATCGGCCCCGCAGCGCCACGGCTGCGGGGGCCACGGCTGCGGTTCAGCGCAGGCGATCGACCTTGCAGTCGCGACCGTTCGGCAGCTTCAGCCAATAGGAGCCGAGCCAGCCGCGCGATACGACCACCGCACTACCGACCTTGGCGAGCAGGTCGCCGCCCGGCAGCAACTCGCGCCACACCTGGCCGTTGCTCAAGCGAAACACGGTGCGGCCGTCGCCGGTGCGCGACAGACCGATGATATGCGTCTGCAAGCGCGTGATCGGGCGCGCACGCACACCGGCAGCGACCTCCTTGCGGGCGACCACCCCCTCGGGCAGACCGAAGGTCCTGCGAGGATTCAAGGGCCGGGCGCGAGCTGCCGGCGCGCGCCGCACCGCCGCGGCCTGCAGCGCCGCCGACGCACGATCGTAACAGGCGAGCCGCGCCGACGACTGTTCGATGGCGCGGCAGGCGAGCACGCCGGCGAGCGGATCGGCCGCGGCGCCCGCGGTCGTCGCCGCGCACAGCACGACGCTCGCCGCACCGGCAAGGAGCCACCGTTGGATTGGCTGCAGCATGATTGCGAACCTCATTTGTCCGAGCGGCGCCGCCGCCACGTCGACGGCTCGACACCCTGGCCGCCCGGCCGGCATCGCGCGGCGGTCGAGTCGCGGGCATGCAAGCCGCGAGTATATCCCGACACGGGCCGCGCTCGAGCCCGGCGCCGCGTACAATTCCTGCCTGTCGCAAAGGCATGCCGGTGGAGGTTTCATGCAAGCGCCGAACGTCGTCAACATGTTCGCGGTACCGTTCGGCTTCGGCCGGCACCCGGATGCGGCACGGCTCAATACGGCCCTGAAAAGATTCGTCCTCGCCGCCGAGCGGCGCGGCGGCGCAGCGAATCCGCGACCGCTCACGCAGCGCAACGCCGCGGTGTTCGAGAGCCACTTCAATCTGTTTCGCGATCCGGATCCGGCGATCCAGGAACTGAAGGTCTTCTGCTGGGATCAATTGCTCGCGCTGATCGGCCGGCTGAACGGCTACGACCTCGAAACACTGCAGAAGTTGCAGATCTACAACGACTGCTGGTTCCACGTCACCCGGCGCGGCGGCTTCTTCGGCACCCACAATCATCCGAATGCGTCGTGGAGCGGCGTCTACTGCGTCGATCCGGGGCGGCACGACCCGCAGAAGAACGACAGCGGCTTGTTGAGTTTCGTCAACCCGATGATCACCTGCGCGATGCACATCGACGCGGGCACCGCAGGGATGCCGCTGCCGTTCGCACCGCATGTGGCGAACCTCCGGCTCGAGCCCGGCGACCTCGTGATCTTCCCGTCCTGGGTGCTGCACGATGTCAAGCCGTTCGAGGGCGGCGGTGAGCGGGTCACGATCGCGTTCAACTGCTGGTTCACCCTGCCCGACGACGCGCATCCGCCGGCGCAGCCGCTGAGTCAGGTCTCGTAATAGAAGCGCTTCACCCAGGGCTCGAGGATCGGCAGCGCCGCTGCGAGATGCGTCCCGTAGCGCCGCCAGTGACCGAGACCTTCGGTGTTGAGCCCCTTCACGAGTTGTGCGGTACTCGGTGTCAGCGTTTCGCGATTCTGGGCGCGCAACGCGAAGTCGCCCATCGCCGGCACCCAGGCGATCCCGAGGAATGCGCAGATGCGGCTCATTTCGCGCGCGAACTGCGTCACGACGTCCTCGTGCCGCACGAGGCAGACATCGATCGGCAAAAGACTCGTGCAGAGAATTCCGAGGCCCATGACCGCGTCGTAGTAGCGCGCGGCGCCTTCGACCGACAGCAGTTCGTAGATCGGCGCGCTCATCTCGAAGCGGTGGCGGAAACAGCTCAGCACCACATCGCGCGGATCGCGGCAGGCGAGCAGGATCTTCGCCTCCGGGAACAGGCGCGCGATCAGCGGCAATTTCAAGGTGTTCAACGGATTCTTGTCGACGAACACCTTGCCCGTGACGTCGATCCCCGCCGCGGCGACACGCCGCCAGTAATCTGCGCGCAGCGGCTCGAGAGCCCGGCGGCCCGCGCGCCGCAGGCGCTCGAGATCCTGCGGAACGCGCAAATACTCGCGCACCCCCGCGATCAGCGATTCCTTCTCCTCGAGGCTGACCACGTCCGGATGGCCTTCGAGCACCACCTCGAGCAGAGTCGTTCCGGAGCGCGGAAAACCGAGGACGAAGACATGGTCGCGGACGCGGGCAGGATCCGGTCCGAACGCGTCCGGCATCCGCCAGTCCGCCGGTTTGGCGCGCTCGAAATAGCTCGATATCCAGCGTGCGTACTGCCATGCGCTCTGACCCTCGGCGAAGGTCGGGGCGAAGATCCGCCGCAGCGCGTCGTTGCACGCCGTGTACGCCGCGAACGCCTCGTCGCGCCGGTCCTGCGCGTCGAGCACGTCGCCGAGCAGCCCCGTCGCATACGCACGGTCGAGCGCGCCGACGCGCGCGTCGGCAAGCAAGGCGCGCAGGCGCCCCTCGGCGCGCTCGGGCGCACGCTCGGCGAGTTCGGCCGCGGCGAGGCTCATCACCGCGTCGGGCAGATCCGGCAGCCTGGCGAGCGCCTTCTCCGCCCAGGCACGGGCGTGCGCATGCGCGCCACGCCGGCTCGCGATCCGCGCGAGGCCGGTGAGCGCGACCGCTTGCGCGGGATCGAGTTCGAGCGCCCGCCGATGCGCGGCCTCCGCCTCGCCGATCGCGCCGAGCGCGAGCAGCGCGGTGCCGCGGCTCGCGTGCAGGAACGGCAGCGCCGGGTGCACGGCGAGCAGCGCGTCGAACTGCGCGAGCGCCTCGGCCGGCCGGTCGAGCTGCAGCAGGCACAATCCGAGCGCGTTGCGCGCGCCAAGATCCTCCGGCGCGAGCGCGATCGCCCGCCGCAACAGACCCTCCGCAGGGCCCGGGTCGCCCGCCTGCTCGAATTGCAGCGCGAGGACATTGTAGAGCAGCGGATGTTCGAGCCCGTCGGCGAGCGCGGCCGCCGCAAGCTTCGCCGCCTCGGCGTGCCGGCCACCGCTCGCGGCTTCGTGCACCGCGCGCAAGTGGGCGTGATCCCGCTGCGGGTCGCGCACTGCGGGTCCTTGCGATCCGCCGGCGCTCACCGGCCGCTCACCGCGACCACATGCGCTGCAGATTCGCGATCGCGAATTCCATGCGCATGCGGTTTTGCCACTCCATCTTCAGGCCCTCGAGGGCCTTGACTTCACCGAGTGTGTACAGGATCTCCCGCTGCATGGGATCGGCGATGCGGCTCTGGATGAACGTGATGATCACGAGACGCGCGCCGGCGCTCACCGGCGTAACCTCGTGCAGCGTCGTCGATGGATAGAACACGGCCGATCCCGGCTTGCCCTGGATGCGAACGTCCTCGGTGCCCAGATGGATCACCAGGTCGCCGCCCGCGTAGGTCGCCGGATCGTTGATGAAGATCGTGCAGGAAACGTCGGAGCGCAACGGCGCCGGCGCGACCGGCAGGAACGCGACGTCGATGTGCGTGCCGTAGCGCATGCCGACCTCGTAGCGGCACAAGGTCGGCGCCGCGACCCGCTCCGGCAGCGCGAAATCCCGCAACGGTTCGTTGCGTTGCAGGGCCGCGAGCGCGATCTGCGAGGCTTTCTGCGCTGCCGGATCGCCTGGGTCGCCGATCAGGCTGACTTTGGTCAGATTGTGTGGATTCGAGCGGCGGCCGTCGACGAACCGCGCCTGCGCCGCGATCTCGATCACGCTAGCGACCTCCGCGGAGGTCAAAAAGTCTTCGATCTGCAGGAACATGCGCGATCCCCCCAACGCCCCCGCCGGCCGGACGGTCAGTATAGTCCGCGGTCGAGAACCGCGCGCAGCGCGGCGAGTTGCCCGGCGTAGCGCCCGGCGCGGCCCGAGGAGCGCCGGTGGATCGGTTCGCGGACCTGCCAGACGCTCGCCGTCTTCACCGGTCGCTCGACCGCTGGCGGCGCGAGACAGCGCTCGTCCCAGCCGAGACCGAGGGACTCGAGCAAGCGCGCGCCCGTGGCCGCGGGCGTGGCGACGAAGCCGTCATAGTCGAAATCGACGATGTCCCCGCCGAAAATCGCCTTCCAGTGTCTCATCAGGCGCCGGTACTCGCGGTAGTAGTGGCCAATGTCCTCGAGGTCGAGGGCGTAGCTCATGCCTTGATCCAGATGCAGAAAATAGATCGACAGGCAGTTATCGAGCGGATCGCGAACCGTATGCACGATCTTCGCCTGCGGCAACAGCGTCTTGATCAGGCCGATGTGCAGGAAATTGTCCGGGCGTTTGTCGACGACGTGCTCCGCGCCCGGAGCGATTCGCGCGAGCAGTTCGAGGTAGCGCCGCGCGTGTGCCGCCGCTTCGGCCGGCGTCAAGGCCGCCGCCGCCTCGGGGTACGGTGCGAATGCCTGCGCTGCGAGGCGCGGCAGGAAGTCGACCTCGCCGCCGGCCGCGACGCGCGGATGGCCCGCCAGCAGCTGCTCCGTCAAGGTCGATCCAGAGCGGAACATGCCACAGACGAAGATCGGCCGCGGTGCGCCGGCGGTTGCCGTCCCGCCGAGCATCGCGGCGGTCGCCGCGGGACGCGCGGGAAACGCGCCGATCAGGCGATCGATGAACCGCTCGTGCGCGATCCGGTCGTAGCGCGCCGCATCCGGCGGCGCGCTCGCGCGGCTGTCGCGGTTCGCCGCGGCGTACGCGGCGAACGCCGCCTCGTGGGCGCCGCAGGCATCGAGCGCTCGGCCGAGTGCGAAACCGAGGCTCGCGCGCCCTGCCGGATCGCCGCCCGATCGCGCGACCGCGGCGCGCAGGCGCGCAAGCAACGGGTCCTCGGCGCAGGCGAACTCATGCAGGTTCGCGCGGCGCGCGAGCCCGTCGACATGCTGCGGATCGAGCGCGAGAATGCGCTCGTAGGTGGCAATCGCGCGTTCGCGGCGGCCGAGATCCTCGTGCAGATTGCCGAGATTCATCAGCGCCGGTAGGTAGCGCGGATTCGACGCCAGCGCGCGCTCGAACTCGCGCTCGGCCGCGGGGTAATCCCGCAGGTCGTCGGCGTAGATCACGCCGCGATTGAGGTGCGCCTCCTCCGGCCGCTTGAGTCCTCGGTCGAGCGCGGCGTTGTAGGCGCCGAGCGCGGCGTCGAAGTGCATCGAGCGCCGCTCGAGTGCGCCGAGGCGATACCAACAATCGGCGATCTGCGGCCAGCGTTCGACCACCCGCCGGTAGGCGGCGATCGCCTCGACGAGCCGTCCGGCGCGGTCGAGCCGCAAGGCCGCACGCACCATCGTCTCGGGGTCGTCCGCGGTCATCGGCCCTTGCGCGGCGCCCCGGGAAAGAACGCATTCGTCCGAGCGCCGTATGCCGCGTACGCCGGCCAGGGAAACACGTCGGACAGGAACATGTCCGGCAGTCTACCGAGCCGCCGCGAACGGTGCGAGCCGCCGTGGCGCCGGCTTGCCGACGAGCGGTGGAAGTTCGGTTACAGTGCGAACCTGGATCGGGGCCGCCGGAGCTGCGGGAGTCGCGCCGTCATGAAGAATCAGCCGTTCCTGCGCCGCCTGCGCCACGCCGTGGATGGAATCGGCGGCGCGTTGCGCGGCGAAGCCAGCTTTCGTGCGCAAACTTTGCTCGCGATCGTCGCAATCGCCGTGCTGGCGGCACTGCGCCCGCCGCTCGTCTGGATCGCGCTGTGCATCCTGGCGGCCGCCGCGGTACTGGCGTTCGAACTGCTGAATACCGCGCTCGAGCAACTGGCCGACCGCATGCATCCCGAGGTCCACCCCGCGATCCGCGCGGCGAAGGACTGTGCGGCGGGCGCCGTGCTGATCGCCGCCGCGACCGCGGCAATCATCGGCCTGCTGACGCTCGCGGTGAGCGCCGGCGTCCGTTAGCGCGGCGGTGCGGCGGCGGCGGACGCCGCGGGCCGCCGCCGTGCACTCGGCGGAGCCGTCACCGCGGCCCGGGCCGCGGTTGGGGCCGGCGTGGGCAGTGCGGACGGGACCGGCGCTTGCGCCGGGGGCGCTGGCCGCGACGCGACCGCCGCCGCCGTGCGTGTCGGGGCGGTCGGCGGCCCCGCAGCAGCAGGATGCGCGACCGCTGGAGCAGCTACCGCCGCCGGCGCCGTGGATGTCGGGCCGGCTGGCGGCCCCGCAGCAACAGGATGCGCGACTGCTGGAGCAGCTACCGCCGCAGGCGCCGTGGTCGGGACCGCGGTCGGCGCGGCCGGGGCCGTCGGCGCGACCAGCATGTCGGGCGCGACCGTGACGAGCAGCAACGCGTTCGGCTCGAGCGACAACGCGAGTGCGCCCGCCCGCAGATGCGCTATTTCAGGCACGGGCAGCGCGGTCGCCTCGTTCATCTGCTTGACCTGCGCCGGCGTCGGGTATTGGGGGCTGCCCATCGACTTGTAGATCGGCAGGACGTTGCCGTACCGGTCGTCGACGCGTTGGATCGCGACCGCTGCGCCCGGCTGCACGCCCTTGATCGCGAGGCGCATCGTCTTCGTGGTGCCGTGAGTGCCGGGATCGACGAGGTTCCACAGCGCCACTGCCAGCCCGCCATCCTTGGTGCGCGTGACGATCGCATGCAGCGACGGATTCGCCAGACGTTCATCGCCGAGCTGATGCAGCAGGCCGAACGCGTAGAAGCTCGGCTTGTTGATGCCGCCGTAGGCGCGCAGCCCGTACATGCCGACGAACGGCCGTTGGCTCGGGCCGCCTTCCTCGAAGACGTCGGAGAACGTCCAGAACGACATCATCTGCACCTTGCCGTCGCAACCGCGGATCGTGTTCGCGAGCGCCGGGCCCACGTAGGTCGTGTCGCGTGCGCCGTCGAGGCCGAGCACGTTCCACTCGGTCCAGTAGAGCGGCAGGTTCGGCAAGGCCGACTTGTCGATCTCGCGGCGCACCTTGCTGATCGCAAGACAGACGCGCGCGTCGTACGGCACATTGCGCCTGGTGCCGAACAGATTCTGCGGCGTGTCGTCCGCGTAGCCGTGCGTCGAAACGAAATCGACCGGTACGTCCTGTGAGGACACATGCCGGAGAAAGGCCTTGATCCACGCCGCGTGGGCGGTCGCCGGGCCGCCGACGCGCAGGCGCGGACTCACCGCCTTCAGCGCCCGCGCGGTCTGGTCGTAGAAATCGAAATAGGTCTGTTGTTGCGGCACGCCGCCCCAGAAATCGCCGTTCGGCTCGTTCCAGACCTCGAAGTACCACTTCGCGACCTCGTTGATCCCGTAGCGCGAAATCAGATGTTGCGCGAACGCGCGGATCATGCCGTCCCACTTCAGGTAATCCTTCGGCGGCGAGACGTTCGGCTTGTACCAGAACACGTGCAGATCGTCCGGATTGAACGCGAGCTCGCGCGGCATGAAGCTGAGTTCGACGAACGGCCGGACGCCGTTCTTCAGCAGCCCGTCGTAGATCGTATCGACCAGCGTGAAGTTGTAGACCGGATTGCCGTGATCATCCTCGCTGTAGACCCCGACGTGGTCGTCGAAGATGCCGTGGAAACGCACATAGGAGAAGTCGGTGATCTTCTTGACCGCCCGCAGATCGTCCAGATAATCCTCGCGCATCGTGAGGATCGCATGGCCGGAGCCGAACATCTTCTCCCAGAAATGCGGGAACGGCGTACCGGCCGCCGCCGCATCGATGCGCACGATCTCCGCCGGCAGGGCAGGCTTGCTCAGCAGCAGCACCACGGCGAGAACGGCGAGAATCGGCAAACATTTTCGCATCGGTCGCGACCTACCGGATCGAAGGCCTGGCGGCGAAGTATCGCATCAGGAACGCCTGGCGCAGCGCGTTGCGGTCGACCGTCGTGCGTGTGTCGATGCCGATCGTCTGGCGCGACACACCGCCGACGACGGTGCGCGCCGCCGGCCAAACCGGCAGCCCGGGTCCGTTGGGATTGCCGGTCGCGATGAAGCGCGCGAAATAACCTTCCATGGTCCGCGAGACCGCGAAATCCGCCGGCGTCCACGCATACACCGTGTTGCCGCCGAGGTTGCCGAGCGCGTACTCGATCTCGCCGCTGTGCACCGCGCCTATGGCGTTCGTCTCGCCAGGCGCCGGATGCCGCGGCGGCGGCCGGGCCTTGTCGAAGTAGTAGAAGTAGACCGGCGCCTTGCCGCCGCGGCGCGCAAGGTCCATCCACCGCCAGGTCGTGTGTGCGATGAACAGATCACCGGCCAGAGCCGCCGCCGAATGGCGCACCGCCGCCACGGTGGGCCCCGGATAGAGCGCGGCCGCGCGCCCGGCGAGCGGGCCAAATCGGTGCTCGAGGGCCGCCCGATAGTTGGCCGGTGTCGGCGGCGCGTTGCCGAGTAGGGACTCGAACGCGCCCTCGGCCGAATTGCCTCCGACCAGCAACGGCACCCGCGCCTGCGCGCCGCGCGCAAAGCTGCGCGCGGGACTTTCGGTCAGGAAATACCCGTCGACGTCGGGAGAGAAAGCGAAATTCCGTTCGGCCGCGGGCGCTGTCGCGCGCAGCAGCGTGGATGCGGACATCGCGCGCAGCGCCGCGAGCGACCGCGCGCCGACCGCGGCGGCGAACGCCTCGCCCCGCCGTTCGGCCTCGGCGAGCGGCTGCGGCCCGAGCGGCGCGACCATCGCGCCGCTCTCGCCGATCGCACCGGCGATCAATGACCTCGCGAGCGGCGAGACCATCAGGGCGCTCGCCGAGATGGAACCCGCGGATTCGCCGCCGATCGTGATCCGCCGTGGATCGCCGCCGAAGCGCGCAATGTTCGCCCGCACCCACTTTAGCGCCGCGACCTGATCGAGCAGGCCGTAGTCGCCCGCCGCGTGTCGGGGTGATTCGGCGGCGAGCGCCGGCAGCGCGAGAAAGCCGAATACCCCGAGCCGGTAGTTGACGGTCACGATGACCAACCCGCGCGCCGCGAGGCTCGCGCCGTCGTACCGCGGCTCCGAACCGTCGCCGGCGACGAAGCCGCCGCCGAAGAAATAGACGAGCACCGGCAGTTTCGCTCTTACCTGCGAGGACGATGCCGGCGTCCAGACATTGAGGTATAGGCAGTCCTCGGACATGCCGTCGGCACGAAACACCATGTCGCCGAACAGCGGCAGTTGCATGCAGCGAGCGGCGAAATGGCTGGCGTCGCGGACCCCGGTCCATGCAGCGACTGGCTGCGGCGGCCGCCAGCGCCGGCGGCCGACCGGCGCGGCCGCGTACGGTACGCCGCGAAATTCGCCCAAACGCGTGCCATCGACCCGCGCCCAACGCCCCTGCAGGACGCCCGAGGCCAGGGTCACGCGCGGCGCCCGCGGGCCGCCTGCGGCGGCGACCGGCGCACCGCCCGCCGCCCAGGCGAGCAGCGCGAACGCAAGCCACCATCGCCCGCGCCGCGGGCGCGACCGGTTCGGATGACGCACCGTGACCATTCGCCCCATTCTACCCGCATTGCCGGCGAGTCCGTCGGGACGGGGCATCTTATGCGTCCGGAGCGCCCGCTCAATGACCACCCTGGACTAAGAACCCCTCAGCGCGCAACGCCTCGGCGAACCCCGCCTCGATCCGCACCGCATCGCCGCGCGCGATGTACTGAAGGTGCATCGTCGGTCCGGCGAGCAATTCCAGGCCCCGCTTGAGCACGCTGCCCGCCGCGCGGATCCCCGCCTTGTGCTGATCGAAGCGCTGCGCCGGCCTGTACCCCGTCATGCCGACGTACAGGCCGAATGGCTCGGCGCGGCGGTCGCTGTAGTCGAGCAGCACGAGATAGACGTGCGACCGGCCCTTCGCCTCGGCGCGAAACCGCAATGCGATCTCGTAGATTTCCGCCAGGCGGTCGACGTAGCGCGTCGGCAGCCATTCAGGGATCGATGCCGCCGCGCGCGACCACAGCAGTTCGAGCGCGCGCTCGACGTTCAGCGAGATCTCGCCGCGCAGCCATGATTCATGGATCGCGTGCGCGCCTAGCGCGCCGTCGCGCACGGCGATCGCGCGCTCGAAAATCGCGCCGAGCTCCGGACCCGGAAGCTTCGCGAGCGGACGGCTCGATGGCGGTGTTTTCGCATGCACGGCCGATGATCTTACCCCGGGCGCCGCTACGCGCCACGTGTCGAAATCGGTTCACGGCTCGCGGTAGGCATCCCCACGCCGCCAGCGGATCTCGCCGATGCACGGCTCGACCAGGCGCGCGACGCCGGCGGCAAAACCCATCGTGCGCAGCAGCGCGAACGCGCGGATGTGCGCCTGCGGATATGCCGCACGAAGCGCACAGGCGGCGGCGAACAGTGTCCGGCCGCGCGTGATCACGTCGTCGACCAGGACGAACGGCCCGCTGGCATCCAAGTTCAGGGCCCGAACCTCGCCGACGCCGACGTCGCGATCGGCAATGGCAAACGATGCGAAGTGCTCGGCGACCGTCGGCCGTGCACCGAGCGGCGCGGTCGCCGACTTTCGCACCGCGGTACTGCGCTGAAGCAGCGGCCGGGCGGCGGTGCCGAGGCCGGCGCGCGCGAGCGCTTGAGCGATCTCGCCGGCGGCCCACACCGACCGCGCGGACGGCGGCACGCTCGCGGGCACCGGCACGAGCACGGCGGCCGGTTCGAACCAGTCCGCGAGCGTCTGGCGCTCGGCAGCGAGCGCGCGCACCATGGCGGCGCTGTCGGCGATCCGCACCGAGCTCGCGGCCTTGATCGACGCGCACAGCCGCCGGGAACGGCGCGATGCGCGGTCGGCGCCGGCGGGCGAATACACGTAACACGCGGCGAACGGCAGCACCGCAAGTCGCCGTGCCGCCTCAGCGGCCAAGATCGTCATCGACGCTCATGCCGCGCTCGGCGTTCGGTGCCGCCGTCGCGCCGCGGCGCATCTCGAGCCACGCCTCGCGCGCACGCCGGCGAATCTCTTCGAGACTCTGCGGCGCGCGGCTCGCCGCCGCCGGACCCCTCACCGCCATGGACGCCTCGACTGCACGCACCGGCGCCGCCTGCGCCTGGCGCGCAGCGACGCGCTGCTGGTACTCGGCGCGCAAACGTTCGCCGACGATGCTGCGCTCGCCCCGCCGCTCGATCTCCCAGACGGCGCGGGGCAGGGTCGGTTGCGGCTCGCGGTTCACTCCCTGGGCCTCGAGGCTGCGGTGATCAACGCGCACGGCGACATTCGCCGCGACGAGCGCCGCGTTGCTCGCCTGCGCCCAGCGCTCGCGAAGTGCGATCACTTCGCGAACAAAAGGTTCGAGGCCGCGCGCCTGTCGCTGCGCATCGTTGATCTCGAGCGTGCTCTTTGCGCCGAAACCCTCGATGCCGAGCTCGCGGGTGGTCGCGAGCAGATGTGCGTGATGATTGCGCGGATCGGTACGCGGCGCGTGGATCGCGACGTCGACCGCGAATCCGTGGCGGTCGGCGAGGTCTTGCGCGAAGCGCCGCGTCAATTCGAGGCGCCGCTCGGCGTTCAACTCGGCGGGCAGTGCCAGCAGGAATTCGCGAGCGACGCGGGCGTTCTTGCGCGGTTCGGCCGCTTCCGCCGCATTCCACAGGCTCGCCCGATCCTGTGCCCAAGCCAGATCCGAGTCGGCGAATTTTCCGGGCAGCACGATCTCCTTGTGAAGCACGCCGTCGCGCGCGCTGTGATCGTAGATCCTGCCGGTGCGCTCGTCACGCAGCCGCTCGCCGGCGCGATACGCGGCCGCGCTCACCGCGCTGCTGCCGTTGGCGCGGCCGAACGTCTTCATGTAAAGGAAGAATACCGCCATCGGCGCGCCTCAACCTCGGGCCACCGGGGTCGCCCGCATCGCCGCGAGGAGCGGTGGATCCGCGCAATAGCCGCCCGCCCAGGCCGCAAACGGCACCGCCACGGTCAGCAGCGCAATCCGCGACGCCGCCCTTTCGGACAGCGGCATGAACGCGACGTCCGGCTCGCCGTGCAGGTACTCGTCCTCCTGCGCGCTGCCACAATGCGCGCAATGATTGATCCAGTACGAGCCGTCGGTCGCGCTGTTGTGCGCGTAACGGTACAGCGGCGAGTGCGCCTGCAAACCGCGTCGCACGCCGAGCGGCAGATACTCGACGTAGAAAAGGCCCGCGGGCATGTTGGCCGCCTGCCAGGCGCCGGCCGTCTGCCAGACGCCCGCGGCGCCGCCTGTATCCGTGCGATCCGCACCGTCGATCCAGACGGAGTGCGCGGCGTCGAGCGCGACCGCGATCACCGGCGTCTCGCGCGCGCACCGCCAGCACGCGCAATCGGTCAGCGCGACGAGATAACGCGGCGCGCGCACGTTGACCGCGCCCGTCAGCGGTGGCTCTTGCATCGCAGCTCCACCTCGTACCACGCCGGCCGCGATGCGAGCTTCAGGTAGCCGCGCAAATCCGGCAGGCGCTCGATCTCGGAGGGAAGCACCGCGGTCTCGACGAGCCGCTGTTCGCTCACATTGGTCGAGCGGCGTTCATCGCGCGCGCGAAAGGGACCCGCCTGATCGCGGCTGCGCGCAATCTGGCGCCGGCGGATTTCGCGTTCGCCGATCAGCTTCGAGGCGAACAGCGACGTGCCGCCGTGCTCGCTGCCGGCGCAGCGCAGGATCAGGGTATTCCCGCAATTTTCGACGATCGTCTGCGCCGTACCGGCGCCATAAGCCGAGGAAACCTGGGCGATCGACTGGAAGCCGAGCACGCAGCGGCCGCCGAACTTGCGCAATCGCGCGAGCGCATCCTTCAGCCCCTCGATTGCGCCGAGCGCATCGAGCTCGTCGATCACGAACCACAGGCGCTGGTCGCTACCTTCCGGCCCGCTCATCGCCTCGAAGATCGCGAGGCGCAACCACGCGGCGATCGCCGGGCGCAGCGCCGCGATCTGGCCCGCCTTGTACGGTATGAACAGCACGCCCGGCGCGGTCCGGTTGCGCACCCAGGCGCGCACGGAGAACGGCCGCGCCCGCTGTTCACGGATGTACTCGAACGCGGCGATCGCCGAGCTCGCGACCGCACGGATCGAGCCGAACATGCGCGCGTTTTCCGGCTCGAGAAAGGCCTGCGCCGGTGTGCCTGCGACGATCGGCCGCAGCTCCTCGCTCGAGGCGATTGCGAGCAGCCGCCAGAGTTCGTCGACGCCACCGCGGCCCGCATCGCGGCAACGGCGCGCGATCGCGGCGAGGAACGTGCGGGCGTAGCCGCGCCACTCCTCGCCCGCGGCGTCCGGCGAGGACGGAATCAGGCCGCTCGCCAGCAGTTCGACGTCGTAGCGATTCGCCACCTCGGCCTGCCAATCCCAGCGCACCGAGTCCGGCTCGAACGGATTCAGCAACACATCGCCGCGCCGCGCGTCATGGAATCGCGCCGCGAAGCCGCCGTCCGGATCGGCGATCACCGCCCGGTCGCCGCGGGCGAGCGCGCCTTGCAGCAGTTCGCGGATCGCGGTCGACTTGCCGGTGCCGGTCGTGCCGAGGATCTTGCAGTGCTTGACCTCGTCGAGCCAGGCGAGCTCGATGCCGGCGAGCGCGACCCGTCCGGGACGTGCCCGCGCCGCCCGGCGGCACGAGCCGCGCAGCGCGATGATCTCGACGCCGCGGCGGTGCACCTCGTCGGCGCGAATCGCGCCCCGCAGCCGCCAGGCCGCCGCGGCGAGCCACGGCAGCGTCGCGAGCAGGAACGCGATCGGCCCCCACCGTCCCTGCCCCGCGTGCACGAGTGCGGACCAGGACGGCATCTCAGCGATCCACGACGAGCCGATAGTCGGCGTGCGGGCCGAACGCCGGTGTGCCGCGCGCAATACGCACGCACAGGCGCCGTGCGGTGCCGCAGAGACGCCAATCGACGCCGGCACCGCGCAGCACCAGCGCGGCGACGTTGCGCCTGAGCGCGTCGCGTTCGGCACGCAGCGCGCCGATTTGTCGCACCGAGGGCAGCAGCCACCAGGCGAACGCCCCCGGGACCGCCGCGGTCGCGACGGCGAGGCCGATGATCCAGCCGGCAAGGCGCAGGCGCAGCGTTCGCCTCGCCGCGCGCAGCGCACCGACCGCGGTCGCTACTTCCGCCGATAGCATCTTGAGCTCATCGATCAAGGTGCGCCGGATCTCGTCGCGCACGATCGTATCGAGATCGCGCGTGTGCGCGTGCAAGCGCTCGAGACTCTCGCCGGCCGTTCGCTCGTGCAGCTGGGCGCTCTCAAGCAGCAAGCCGCAGCGCATGGTGACCGGGTCGAGCGCCGCGGCGGGTTCACTCACGGCCATGGTCCCCGGCGATTTTGCCGCGATCGCGCGCCGCTGGCGGCTCCGGGGCGAGCGTGACGCGCCGCCAGGTTGCGCCCGACGCATGTTTCAGATAACCGGCGAGATCGGGGAGCTGCTCGATCTGCGACGGCAGCAGCGCCGGTTCGACGTTCAGGTGTTCGCTGCGGGTCGTCGAGCCGAAGAATTCGGTCGCGCGCCGGCTGCGCGACACCGTCGTACGCCGCACTTCCCGGTCGCCGACGAGCTGCGAGGCGAAGCGTGCGGTGCCGCCGCCCTCGCTCGCGGAACAGCGCAGGATCAGGGTATTCCCGCAATTTTCGACGATCGTCTGCGCATCCCCGGCCCCGTAGATGCTCGAGACCTGGGCGATTGACTGGAAGCCGAGCACGCAGCGGGCGTCGAACTTGCGCAATCGTGCGAGCGCATCCTTCAGCCCGTCGATCTGGCCGAGCGCATCAAGCTCGTCGACGACGAACCACAGCGGGCGGCGGGTGGCGCGCTGCGGTTCAGCGCGCGCCTCGTCGCGGTTCATCGCCTCGAAGATTCCGAGCCGCATCCACGCCGAGATCATGCTGCGCAGAGCCGCGATCTGACCGGCCTTGTAGGGCATGAACAGGACACCGGGCTCATCGGCCGCGACCCAGTGCCGGATCGACAGCGGCGCGGCGCGCTGTGCCGCCACGTGCTGCAACGGACCGATCGCCGCGGCGGCCACCGAGCGCACTGAGTCGAACATCTTCGCGTTGTGCTCGTCGAGAAACGGCTGCGCCGGCGTGCCGCGCACCAGTACGCGCAGCTCCGCGGCATCGGCGACGACGAACAGGCGGAACAGCTCGCCGACGTCCTCGACGCCCGCGTCCCGGGCCTGGACGGTAACCGCGCTAAAAAACGTGCGCGCGTACTCGGACCAGATCCGGTCCGCACCACCACGATCGGGGATCAGCGAGCGGGCCAGCTGATCCACGTCGTAGGCGCTGTCGATTTCGGCGAAGAGGTCCCAGCGCATCGAGCGCGCATCGAAAGGATTGAGGATGCGATCGCCGCGCTCGGCGTCGTAGAAGCGCGCGGTATAGCCGCCGTCTGGATCGGCGATCACGGCGCGATCCGCGCGCCGCAGCGCGCAACCGATCAACTCGCGGATCGCGGTCGACTTGCCGGTGCCGGTCGTGCCGATCAGCTTGAAGTGCTTTGCTTCGTCGGTGGCCGGCACCTCGAGCCCGGCGAGGCGCACCGTCGGCGATGCGGTCGCGCGAGCGGGCCGGCGGCGGTGGACGCCCTCCTCTTCGAGCATCGTTCCGCGCCGCAGCGCGACGGCGGCGGGCTCTTGCGCCGCGACCAAACGGCCGCCGGCGTAACCCGCAGCGGCGCTTGCCAGCGTACCGACCGTGAACGGCGCGAGGGCGCCCCAGGCCGCGGCGGCTGCATGCAGCCACGGCTGAAACATCGACAGTGCGGCACCGACGCCCGCGGTCAAGGCGGCCGCGAGCGCCGGCGAGCTCAGGTATTGGCGGAATGCGGCGCGACCCCGCGCGAGACCCACGAGCATCGGCGCTTGCACCGCGGCGTACGCGGTCAGAAGCCCCGGCGTGCCGCGCATCAAGGCATCCACGGTCATGCGCCGATCCCGCGGGCGGTTCCGGGTTCAACCTTGCGCCGCGGCTCGTACCAGATCTCGCGGATGAACCGGCGGTGGCCGTCGACGCCGAATTGGACGACGACGTCGATCGACAGCCGCAAAAGGCTGCGGATGTCCCGCCGTGCGAGCGAGCGACCGCCTGGATTCTGCTTGACGAGCAGCACCAGCTGCTCGAACGCCATCTCGGCGCTCGACGCATGCACGCTCGTGATCGACCCCGGATGGCCGGAATTGACGTTGCGCAGGTAATCGAACGCCTCGGCCGAACGCAGCTCGGCGAGGAGGATCCGATCGGGTTTCATCCGCAGGCAGCACTCGAGGAGCTGTTTCGGCGTGACCCGCGCGAGGCCCTGATCGTCCTTCGAGTAGTAGAGCCGGACGTGATTCGGGTGCCGATCGAGCAGCAGCTCGTGCGCGTCCTCGATCGTCACCAGGCGTTCATCGCCGGGGATTTCGCGAATCAGCGCCTTTGTCCAGGTCGTCTTGCCGGAGCCGGTCGGGCCGGAGACGAGGATGTTCTTGCGGCCGCGGACCGCGAGGCGCATAAACGCTTCGTATTGACGCTGCGCCAGCAGCCGGGCAAGCTCGGTCTCGCACTCCGGTGTCGCCGCACCGCTGCGCACTGTGTCGCGAAAGATCCCGCGCCGCGCGAGTTCCTCGATCGACCAGATGGCGCCGGCGGGCCGGCGGATCGACATCGCGACGCAGCCCGGCGCGGTCGCCGGCGGCATCACGACTTGGATGCGCTCGCCGTCGGGCAGCGAGGCCGACAGGAGCGGTGCAGTCTCGTCGATGCGCTGTTGGGTGGCGTTCGCGACCAGCTTCGCGAGTCGCGAGCACCAGTCGAAGTCGGCGAAAGGCAGCGCTTCGCGGCGCCAACCGGAGCCCGTCTCGACGTAGGCTTCGCCCGGCCGGTTGATGCACAGCTCCATCACCTGCGGGTCGCCGAGCAGCCGTCGCAGCGGCCGCAGGGTGAGCGCCAGTGCCGACTCGTCGGCGCTCACCGCCGCGACCCGCGGTCGGCGACGCGCAGCGCATAGACACTGCGAAAATCCAGATCGCGCGCGACCAGCACCTGGATCCGGTCGCCCTGGCGCTTGACGATCGTCGGCGCAATGTCGATCGTGCCGCGCAGCGCCTCGGTCATCACATCCTCGCCAGCCGACGGGTTAACTACGACAGTGCCGCCGCCGTTGTTCGCCGCCTGCACGCCCGCCTGCGTGCCGGCGTCGATGATCGACACCAGCATCGCGGCGCCGAACCGCTGCCAGAAGTGCCGGTTCACCCGCCCCGGGAGACCCGCACGGCCGAGCTCGTCGGTGCCCGGCGAGTCGAGCGGCACGACGATCCCGTCGGGCGTGCGCGCCTCGGTCCAGAGCACGAACACGCGCGCCATGCCTTGCCGGACCTGACCCCGGACCTCGCCGACCAGCTTCGTGCCGCGCTCGAGCAACACCACCTCGCCGTCCGCGCCGAAGGTGTCGGTCGCGGTGATGCAGGTCGTGAGCCCGGGTAAGGTCGAATCGATCGCCGTTTCCAGCGTGCAGTCGATGAACGCGCCCTTCGGCAAGAGCAGACGCATGGTCGGCAGACGCCGCGCCCGCACTGGTGCCGTGACGGTCGGCTGCATCAAAGCTTGCAGCGCATCCGACGCCGTCGAGTGCCCGGATCGATCCTCGAGCATAGGGCCGGAGGCCGAGGCCGCCGCGCCGGTTGCGCCGGTTGCGCCGGTTGCGCCGACGAAGGCCGGCCCGGCGAGCCGGCGCTCGAGCTTGCGTTGCGCGGCCGATTGCCGCGGCAAACCGCCCCCGCCGTCCGCCGCCGGCTCAGCGCTGAGCGGCTCCGGCGCCGGCGCCTCGACCAAAGGAGCGGGCGCCGGAAGGATCGCTGGCGCCGCGACGGGTCCATCCGCGCTTGCCGTCGGCGCGGGCGGGTCGATCGGCCCGAGCGCCGGCAACGGCAAATCCGCCGCCTGCGCGCGCCGGGCCGCCGACGGCGCGTCGCGGCGACCGTGCCAGACATGCACGTAGTAAGCACTCAGGGCCGCGCCGCCGAGCGCGAGCATCAGGCCGAGCGCGAGCACGTTGCCGAGCCGGGACTGCAGGCCGCGCAGGCGATGCACGAGCGCGGCCGCCCGCTCCCCCGCCACCTCGTCGGCGCCACCGCCGGCTTCGTTCATCGCGGCCGTCCCCGCGTAACACGCTGCACGCCCGGTGCGATCGTGCCGGAGCGCAGCCGCGCGCCGTCGCCGTGGAATCCCCGGTTGACGATGCAACCGCTGAGGCGTCCGCGGCGCACCACGAATCGCCGCGCGATCCGATGCACGATCACCACGCCGCGATCGATGCTGAAATTCAGCAAGGACTCGCTGCCGTCGTCGTTGCGCACGAAGATCGCCGGCATCGCCGCGTGTGCGGCGAATCGCAGGCGCGTCTGCACGCCGTCGTCCCATGCCGACACCGGCTTCAGACTCGGCGCGCCGCAGTACCAATAATCCTCATTCGCCGGCGGCCCGCCCGGCCCCTCGCGCAAGCGCCGGTCGAGGCGGCGCGCGGCTGAATCCACGGGACGCGGCGTCGGCGGGTAGCGGAAACGCAGCGCATAGATGACCTCGTTGCGATCGGTCGACGCGGTCAGGTTCGCGGCGGTGTAGCGGAACTGGTAGGTCCGGCGCGTCGTCAGCACCGTAATGTTGGTCGCGACGCGGCGCGCCTTCGGCTTCAAGAACAGATGGTTGCGTTTGGCTTCGAAGGACAGTCCCTCAACGTCGCCGGCGCCGAGGCCGACGAAACGCTCATCGGTTGCGAACTGCAGATCAATCTGGTACCCGATGAAGCCGTGCAGCCGGTAGACCTGGTGCGAATCATAGGTCGCGACCCGTACCCGGCTGTCTTCCCTGCCCGGCGGCGGCACCATTTCGGCGCGAACGAGATGCGTCTCGAGCAGTACGAGCAGCGCAAGCAGCGCGGGCACGCGCGCGCTCATCGCCCTGCTCCGTGCGCCGCGGCCGGCACCGAGGCGGCCGCCTCGCCGAGCACTTCGGGTTCGGCCTGAAAATTCAGGATCTTGAAGCCGAGCGGATCGAAGCGCCGGACCCGCGGGTCGGCCGAGGGAGCGCCGTACGCGTAGCGCACCGTCGCGATGAAGTGCGCGGATCGCTCGTGAGTGCCGGCGGCGGCGCGCGTCGAGCGCACGTAGCGCACCTGCGCGAAATGCGCCGGACCTCCGACCGGATGCAGGAAGCTGATCGATTCGACCCTGACCTCGACGCTGCTGCCGTCGCGGTGCACGTTGAGCGGCGAGGCCGGGTTCGACCGGCTCCAGCGGGCATACCAGGCCTGATTCTCTGCGGGCGTCTGGAATGCGCCACATTCCTGGTAATCGCTCGCGGCGGTCGCAAAGTTGAAGCGCTCGCACAGGCTCACGTAACGCATCAGGAAATACCGCGTCACCACCTCGGATTCGGTCGCGCGGCCGGCGTATACCGGGACCACGTCCACCACGCCGGTGCTGCGATCGACGCGCACGACGAACGGTTCGACGCGCTTCAGGGGCATCAGCGCGATGAGCGCCGCAGCGCTCGTGATGGCGCAGATCCAGCCGGCGGCCGCGACCCGCCATGCGAGGCGGATGCTGCGCCGCGCGCTCTCCACGCGGTCGCGATCCCAGGCCGACGCTTCCGCGAAGTAGCCGTCGATGGCCGGCGTCAGGCTCATCGCCGCCGCTCCGGCATCGGCGAGCGCGTAGCCGCCGCCGGCAGCCGCCGCACCATCCGGTTGATCGGCGTCAGGTGCGCGTCGCAGCGCACCGAGTGCGCCGCGCAGGCGGTGAGCAGCAACAAAACGAGCATCGTAGCGCCGAATCTCATGCGCCCTCCCTGGGCTTCAAAGATGCCTCGATCAGCGCATTGCGCCGCGTCTCGCGGCGTGACCGGCCGTACTCTCGCGCGATCGCCGCGCCCTGCATCGGGCGGCTGAGTCCCCAGGCGATCCCCCGCGACACGAGACCTTGCGAGGCGAGCGCGATCCCGCCGGCGAGGCCGGCGGCGATCGGCAGGATCTGGCGCAGAACCAGGAACACCAGGGTCGCGACCAGCACCATGTCGAGCGCGTCGACCGTGAGGATCGCGGCACCGAGCGCGAGGGTTTGCGCGGCGTACGACTGCACGATGCGCAGCAGCAACGCACCGAGCATGACCGTCAGAACCGTAACCAACGCGTAGTTTGCGAGCTGCGCGATCCATGCGGTGAACAGCCGGCGGGTCGCGTCGAACAGCGCCAGCGCGACGAACAGCGGCCCGAGCGCGAGCAGCACTGCGAGCGCGATCGCCGACAGCGCGATCAGGAACATCGCGTAGACGCACAGCATCCCGATCAGGCACCAGACGATGGCGCCAGCGAGGTAGAACCCCGCGTTGCCGACGAATGAAGCGGCGCTGTGGGTCCACAAGATGCCGGCGACCGCACCGCCGCTCGACCAGATCGCATCGATTGCGCCGACCGGATCGGTGGCGCCGACCATCGAAGAGGCGAGTGCCGCCGGCGCGCGGTAGAACGTGTCGACGATCACGGTGTCGTACAACCAGAGGTGCAGCGCGACGCCGAACACAATCGCGAGCAGCACGATGCGCTTCAGACCGTCGATGAACGGCTCGGCGATCTTGCCGGTGAGCTGCAGATAGCCCCAGCCCATCACGTAGAGGGTTCCGAGCGTGACGATCGTCGGCTCGAGCACGCCGGCGAGGCGCGCGGTGTTGTCGCCGATGTAGGCCGCCAGCTGGCCGTTCAGCCAGGTCCAGAATGTCGCGAAGAAGCCCACGGGCGCCACGATCCGGTCGCATTCACGGCGTCGGCCGGAACCGTGCCGCGAATTGTCCCTGCGTGGCGATCACCGCCTCGCGCCCACTCTGTCGTTGCGCCGCGCGCTCGGCGCGCAGCGCCTGCGCCAGCACCAGCAACTTGATCTGTTCGTTCTGCAACATGCCGTTCTCGGCGTCGATGCGCGCCTGCAGATCGAGAATGCCCTTCTGATCGTCTGCGCTCGGAATAGCGTCAATCAGGGTCTGCAGCGCTGCGAAGCGTCCGCTCGCATTACTGAGCGCGCTCTGAAACAGAACCTGGTCCGTCGCGATCCGCTCGCGGTTCGCGATCAGGCGCTGCCGGTCGCCCGGCGTGAACGAAGCGAGCGCCGCAGCCGGCAGCACCGTGTTGCTCGCAACCAGGCCGTGCACAGCCGCGGCGAGCACGCCGTATTGCCCGGTGGCGCCGGTCGCGAGGCCGGAGACCGCACTCCAGTCCGGCGGCAGGTAGTTGCGCGGGGTGCCGGCGAGCAGGCGCTCCATGCCGCGGGTGCCGCTCATCGACTGCAGCGTCTGGCGCGCCTGCGCGAGCTGCGCCTGCGCGGTCGCGAGCGCCTGCTGCAGGGTCTGCACCTCCTCGGCGAGACGGGCAACCGCCTGCACGTCGATCACGGCCCATTGTGCGCGCGCCGCCGGCGCGACCAGCGACGCGAACAGCAACGCGGCTGGATACAGGGTACGAGGCAGGCGGCTCATGATCGGCTCCCGGGGGTTGAACGTTCGGCCTGGAGGAACGCGGGCAGCCAATCGGCCGGATCGGCGCCGCGTGCGGCCATCAGTTGCTGCATGCGCTCGAGCTGCGCGCGCCTGCCCGATATGACCGCGAGTTCCGCTCCGAAGCCGGCGAGATCGAGTTCGCAGATCACCGCGTGGTGTGATTGCTTGACGAGGAAGCGGCGCGAGCCGGGCTCGAGGCGCTTGATCAACAGATACTCGCGCTCTGTGAGGCCGAGCCCCTCGGTATACTCGCGATGATCGGCATCGACGTTCGGGAATAGCACCTTGGTGGGGGTCTGTTCGACGAGCGTGCGGCTGATCGGACTCGCCAGCACGTCGCTTGCGCTCTGCGTCGCGAGACACATCACGCCGTTGAGTTTGCGCCAGGTCTTCGGCGCGTCCTTCGCGAAGTCCTCGAACGCCTGATCGGTGACCAGGCGCCAGAACTCGTCCATCCAGCAGACGAATCGCCGGCCGTCGAGCAGCGAGCGGACCAGGTGAAACAGATAGAGCGTGACCGGCGAGCGGATCGTCTCGTTGCCGAGGAACTCGGTCACATCGAAACCAACGAGTGGACGGCCGTCGAGCCGCGGCACCACGGTGTCTCGCGGGTTGTCGAACACCCACGCATACTCGCCGCGGGTTCGCACCGCCCAGCGCGCGAGGCGCGCATGCACGCCCTCCGGATCGGTCGGGTCGAGGAACTCGAGGAGGCGCGACAACCGCCGCATCGGCGCCTCCAGCGCGAGCGTACCGCGCAGCGCCCGGTCGAGGTCGCCCTGCTCGCGCACCGACGGCGCGGCGGCCGGCGTGCGGCCGCCGCGCGCGGCGAGATGCTGCAGCCAGAGTCTGAGGAATTCGACATTGGCCGGGGTCTCGGGCAGTTGCAGCGGATTGAAGCCGGTCGGCGTTCCACCCGCGAGCGGCAGATACTCGCCGCCGAGTGCGCGCACCAGGATTTCCAGGCCGCGATCCTTGTCGAAGATCACCTGCGTCGCCCCCCGGCGGTGGAGCAGTGCGACCAAGAAGCCGATCAGGACGGTCTTTCCCGAGCCCGTGGGACCGCAGATCAAGGTATGGCCCGTGTCCCGGCGGCTGCCGCCGGTCGGATCCGCCGGATCGCTCGCGTGCAACGAGAAGTGATACGGCGTGCGCGCCGGGGTAACGAACAGCGCCAGCGCATCGCCCCAATGATTGCCGCTCTCCCGGCCGCACGGATAGTTGTGGAATGGCGCCATCGCCGCGAAATTGCGCGACGTGATCGGCGCCTTGCGCGGCCGCAGCGCGAAGTTTCCCGGCAATTGCGCCCAGAAGGCGGCCTCCAGCGCGAGGTCCTCGCGCGCGACCAGCATGCCGGTGTCGGCGAGCAGGCTGCGCGCGACCGCGACCCGGTCGCTGAGCGGCTTGAGCCGGTCGGTGCGGCTCGCGGCATCGGCGGCGTCGGTCACCTCGGCGAACACTTGCAACGAGAAGTGGTGATCGCCCATCACGAATTCGTTGCTGGTGAGCGCATCGAGCGCATCCTTGAGTTCCTCGGCCTGCGAGACCGCGAAGTCGCCGGCGTTTGCCATCCGGTTGAACTGGCGCTGCAGCAAGGCCTGGGCGGTCGCCTTGGTCAGGAACGTGAACGACTGGGTCGCGAGCAGCGGGAACGGCGCCGACAGCAGTCGGTCGAACATGCCGACGACGCTGGGCGTCGGATATTCCTTGATGCCGAGCATCGCTGCGACGCACGTCTCGGCCGGCGCTCGATATTCGATCGCCTCGTGCCCGAACAGCAGTCGCGTGGCGACCAAGGCCTCGGCGATCGGTCCGCG
>Ga0307374_10004228_pt1 | contig 24008 bp, 20 predicted proteins | sample OX3MG_FD_202532 | JGI IMG/M metagenome (GOLD analysis project Ga0307374, IMG submission 202532) | Soil microbial communities from Risofladan, Vaasa, Finland - OX-3 | ecosystem: Environmental > Terrestrial > Soil > Coastal area > Acid sulfate soil | place: Finland: Risofladan, Vaasa | collected... | reverse complement strand
TCGCCTCGCTCGGCGAGCTTCCTTACTCCAAGGCCACCAGCAATCCGATCCGCGTCGTCCTGGCGGTTCCGGTGAACTCCGGCTGGGAGTCGATCTCCGACCTGCCGGAGGGCGTCAGGATCTCGACCGAGCTGCCCTCGCTGACCCGGCGGTTCCTGGAGGAGAACGGGATCAAGGCCGTGGTCACGCCCTCCTACGGCGCGACCGAGGCGAAAGTGCCGGACATCGTCGACGCGATCGTCGACCTCACCGAGACCGGCTCGTCACTGCGCAGGAACGGGCTGAAGATCCTGCACACGCTGCTGAGCAGCTACACCGAGCTGATCGCCAATCACGATGCCTACCAGGACGCGGACAAGCGGGCGGCGATGGAGGACGTGGCGCTGCTGCTGCGCGGGGCGATCAGGGCACGCGGCAACGTCCTGCTCAAGCTCAACGTCGCTGTCGCACAGCTCACCGCGGTGACGGAGATCCTGCCCGCGATGTCGTCGCCGACGATCACCTCGCTGGCCCGCGGCGACATGCACGCCGTCGAGGCGGTCGTGCCCAAGCGCGGCGTCAACACGCTGATTCCCGCCCTGCGGGCGGCCGGCGCACGGGACATACTCGAGATCCCGATCTCGAAGATTATCGAATAACGCAGATCGCACCCCCGCATCGAGCGGGCTGGCCGGCGCTCCAGATTCGGCACATCGATGTGCCGTCGGTGCTGCCCGGTGAACACCAATGGCACATCGATGTGCGGCGGGCCTGGCTGAGGCGCGGTGCGGGCAGGCAGGCGGGGCGGCGGGGAACGGCGGGCGCGCCAGACGGGAACCGGTCTGCCGTTAGGCTTGCGACGTGCTCAACAGGATTGATCTTCGGGGAAAACCGGTCGCCACGCTCGGCATCAGGCGGCTGGCGGAGATGCTTCCGCGCGCCGAGCTGGACGTCCAGGCGGCAGTAGCGGCCGTCCAGCCGGTCTGTGATGACGTGCGGAGCCGCGGCGCCGAGGCGGTCCGCGAGCATACCGCCAGGTTCGACGGCGTCGACCTCCCGACGACGCTCGTCCCGCGCGAGGCGCTGACCGGCGCGCTGGCCCGGCTCGATCCTGCCGTGGCCGCCGCGCTGCGGGAAGCAGCCCGCCGGGCCAGGCTCGTACACGAGGCACAGGTCCCCCGGGAAAGCGTGACCTACGTCGCCGACGGGAGCTCAGTCACCGAGCGCTACGTCCCGGTCGCCCGGGCCGGCGTCTACGTCCCCGGCGGCCTGGTCGCCTATCCGTCCTCGGTCGTGATGAACGTGATCCCCGCGCAGGCGGCAGGCGTGAGCCAGATCGCGGTGGCCTCACCGCCGCAGCAGGCCAACGGCGGCCTGCCGCACCCGTCCGTCCTCGCCGCCTGCGAGCTGCTCGGGATCACCGAGGTGCACGCGGCGGGCGGGGCGCAGGCGATCGCGATGCTGGGCTACGGCACCAGGGACTGCGAGGCCGTCGACACGATCACGGGCCCGGGCAACGTCTACGTCGCGGCGGCGAAACGGCTGCTGCGCGGCGTCGTCAGCACCGACGCCGAAGCCGGCCCGACCGAGGTCGCGATTGTGGCAGACGGCAGCGCCGATCCGGCGTTCGCCGCCGCCGACCTGATTGCCCAGGCCGAGCACGACCCGCTCGCGGCGTGCCTGCTGATCACGACCGATCCCGGTCTCGCCGATCGTGTCGATACCGAGCTGACCAGGCAGCTAGCGACCACCAGGCACGCTGGCCGGGTCAAGGAGGCGCTGACCGGCCAGTCGGCGTGCGTGCTCGTCGACGACGTCGATGCCGCGCTCGCGGTGGCCGACGCGTGGGCGCCCGAGCACCTGGAGATCCAGGCCGATGGCGCCGACGACCTGGCCAGCCGGGTGCGGAACGCCGGGGCCATCTTCGTCGGGCCCTACGCCCCCGTCTCGCTCGGCGACTACCTGGCCGGTTCGAACCATGTGCTGCCGACCGGCGGAACGGCCCGGCACTCGGGCGGCCTGTCGGTCCTGACGTTCCTGCGCGGCATCCATGTCGTGAACTGCACCGCCGCCGCGCTGGCCGACGTGGCGCCGCACATCGACGCCCTCGGCGGCGCCGAGGACCTGGCCGCGCACGTCAAGGCGGTCAGGGTCAGAGTGCCGGCGGCGGGCGAGGCCAGCGGGGCTGGTGATGCTGGCCGGACCCGGGAGACTGGTGGGACCCGGGATGCCGGTGAGGCCGGTGAGGCCGGTGAGGTAGCCGGGGCCAGATCCGTTCCGCCGCTGCGGCACGATCTGGTCGGCCGCGCTCCTTACGGAGCGCCGCAGATCGATGTGCCGGCCAGGCTGAACACGAACGAGAACCCGTTCCCGCCTTCCGCGGCTCTGGTGCGCGAGATAGGGGAGGCGGCGGCGACGGCGGCTGCGGCGCTGAACAGGTACCCGGACCGCGACGCCGTCGCACTGCGCCGCGACCTCGCCGCCTACCTCGGCCACGGCCTGACGGCCAGCCAGGTCTGGGCGGCCAACGGGTCCAACGAGATCATCCAGCAGCTGCTCCAGGCGTTCGGCGGTCCTGGGCGCACGGCCCTCGGGTTCGAGCCGTCCTATTCCATGCACCCGATCATCGCCCAGACGACGAGCACCCGCTGGATCAGCGGGTCCAGGGAGACCGACTTCGGCATCGATCCTGACCGCGCGCTCGCGACGGTCGCCGACGTCCGGCCCGACGTGGTGTTCCTCACCTCGCCGAACAACCCGACGGGCACCGCCGTCCCGCTGGCGGTGATCGAGCAGGTGTGCACGGCGGCGCCCGGCATGGTCGTGGTCGACGAGGCATACGCCGAGTTCGCCCGTGACCGGCAGGCCACGGCGCTGACCCTGCTCCCGCGCTTTCCCCGGCTGGTTGTCGTTCGCACCATGTCCAAGGCGTTCGCGCTGGCCGGAGCGCGAGTCGGTTACCTCGCGGCGGACCAGGGCGTGGTGGACGCGCTCCAGATCGTCCGGCTGCCCTATCACCTGTCGGCGCTGACCCAGGCCGCCGCGCGGGCGGCGCTCGCCCACGCCGGCGAGCTTCTGACCGCGGTCTCCGCGATCAGGGCCGGGCGCGACGAGCTGACTGACTGGCTGCGGGCGCGCGGCCTGTCGGTCGCCGATTCCGACGCGAACTTCGTGATGTTCGGAACCTTCGCCGGCCGGCGGGCCGTCTGGCAGGCCCTCGTCGACCGGGGCGTGCTGATCAGGGAGGTCGGTCCGCCCGGCTGGCTGCGGGTGACGATCGGCGCGCCCCGGGAGATGGAATCGTTCCGCACCGCGCTCGAGGCGGTGCTGTCGTGACCGGCCGCACCGGGCGGGTGGAGCGCGCGACCAAGGAGACTCAGGTCGCGGTCGAGCTCGACCTGGACGGCACCGGCGCCGCCGACGTGGCCACCGGCGTCCCGTTCTTCGATCACATGCTCAATCAGCTGGGCAAGCACGGCTGCATCGACCTGCGGGTCGCCGCGACGGGCGACACCGAGATCGACGCGCACCACACGGTGGAGGATACGGCGATCGCCCTCGGCGAGGCGCTGCGCCAGGCGCTCGGCGACAAGGCGGGAATCTGCCGGTTCGGCGACGCGCTCGTTCCGCTCGACGAGACCCTCGTCCGGGTAGCGGTCGACCTGGCCGGCCGGCCGTACGTCGTGCACAGCGAGCCCGACGGCATGGCGCCGCTGATCGGCAGCTACGACACCAGCCTGACGCGGCACTTCTTCGAGACGCTCGGCGCGACCGCCGCGATCTGCATCCACCTGACCGTGCTGTCCGGGCGCAACCCGCACCACATCGTGGAAGCCCAGTTCAAGGCGTTCGCGCGGGCACTGCGCGCCGCTGCCGCGCCGGATCCGCGCGCGGCCGGGATTCCGAGCACCAAGGGCGTCCTGTGAGCGCCGCCCGGCCCGGCGTGGTCGTGCTCGACTACGGTTCGGGAAACCTGCGGTCGGCCTCGCGGGCGCTGCTGCGAGCCGGGGCCGACACGGTCGTGACCGCGGATGCCAGTGCCGCGCTGAAGGCAGACGGGCTGGTCGTGCCGGGCGTCGGCGCGTTCGCCGCGTGCATGCAGGGCCTGCGGGCGGTGCGCGGCGACGAGATCATCGCCAAGCGGCTCGCCGGGTCGCGCCCCGTGCTCGGCATCTGCGTCGGCATGCAGGTGCTGTTCGCCGAAGGGCTCGAGCATGGCCTGCGGACCGCCGGCTGCGGCGCCTGGCCAGGCGTCGTCGACCGGCTCGAGGCTCCGGTGCTGCCGCACATGGGCTGGAACACCGTCAGCGCTCCGCCCGCGAGCAGGCTGCTCGCCGGGATCGGGCCGCAGGAGCGGTTCTACTTCGTGCATTCCTACGCGGTCCGCTGCTGGCCGGCGGCGGCCGGGGGCGAGGCAGCCGAGCCGGGGGAGCCAGGCGGACTGCTGCTGACCTGGGCCGTGCACGGCCAGCCTTTCGTCGCTGCGGTCGAGGACGGTCCGCTGTGCGCGACCCAGTTCCACCCGGAGAAGTCCGGCGACGCCGGCGCGGCGCTGCTCGCGAACTGGCTGGAGCTGATCAGGTGACGAGGTGCTGAGATGACGATGGCCCTGACCCTGATTCCCGCGGTCGACGTGGCCGGCGGCCAGGCGGTCAGGCTGGTCCAGGGTGCGGCCGGCACGGAGACCTCGTACGGCGACCCGCTCGACGCCGCGCTGGCCTGGCAGCGGGCAGGCGCGGAATGGATTCACCTGGTCGACCTGGACGCCGCGTTCGGCCGCGGGTCCAACGCCGACCTCCTGGCCGAGGTCGTCAGGCGGCTCGACGTGGCGGTCGAGCTGTCCGGCGGCATCCGCGACGACGCGTCGCTGGCGGCGGCGCTCGCCACCGGGTGCGAGCGAGTGATTCTCGGGACTGCCGCTCTGGAGCAGCCCGACTGGGTCGGCGGCGTGATCGCCAAGTATGGAGAACGAATAGCAGCGGGCCTGGATGTCCGCGGCACGAGGCTGGCCGCCCGGGGCTGGACGACACTGGGCGGTGAGCTGCTCGACGTGCTCAGCCGGCTCGAGTCCGACGGCTGCCAGCGCTACGTCGTGACCGACGTGACGAAAGACGGCACGCTGGCCGGGCCCAACCTGGACCTGCTGCGCCAGGTCTGCGGGCTGACGCGGAGCCCGGTGATTGCCAGCGGCGGCGTCTCGGTCCTGGATGACCTGCTGGCCATCGCCGCCCTGCTGCCGCTTGGCGTCGACTCCGCGATCATCGGCAAGGCGCTGTACGCGGGCAAGTTCACCCTCGAGGAGGCACTCCAGGCGGTCCGGGCATGACCGCGGAGGCCGGCCTGACCGTGGCGGTCAGGGTGATCCCGTGCCTGGACGTCGATGGCGGCCGGGTGGTGAAGGGCGTCAACTTCCTGGGCCTGCGCGATGCGGGAGACCCGGTCGAGCTGGCCGCCGTCTACGATGCTGACGGCGCGGACGAGCTGGTGTTCCTCGACATCACGGCGTCCAGCGACGAGCGCCAGACGATGCGCGAGGTGGTCGCGCGAACCGCGGACCAGGTCTTCATCCCGCTGACCGTGGGCGGCGGAGTCCGCAGCGTCGCGGACGTGGACCAGCTGCTGCGCGCTGGTGCCGACAAGGTGTCGCTGAACACCGCGGCGATCGCCCGGCCAGACCTGCTGACCGAGGTGGCCGCCAGGTTCGGCTCGCAGTGCGTGGTCGTCTCGGTGGACGCCAGGCGGGCGGCAGGTCGCGACGGCGCGTTCGAGGTGACCACCCACGGCGGACGGCGCGGGACCGGGCTTGACGCGGTGGAGTGGGCCGCCAGGGCTGCCGAGCTCGGCGCCGGGGAGATCCTGCTCAACTCGATGGACGCCGACGGCACCCAAGCGGGCTTCGACCTGCCGCTGATCACGGCCGTGCGGGCCGTCGCCGACGTGCCGGTGATCGCCAGCGGCGGGGCCGGGAAGGCCGGCGATTTCGCTCCTGCCGTGCGGGCGGGCGCCGACGCGGTGCTGGCGGCGAGCCTGTTCCATTTCGGCGAGCTGCGGATCGGCGAGGTGAAAGAGTCGTTGCGCGCGGCGGGGTATCCGGTCCGCCTGACCGGAACGGGCCTGACGAGGGCAGGAGAGCGATGAACACGCAGCCGGGCGCAGGCCTTGACCCCCGGATCGCGGCCAGGCTGAAGCGGGATGCCGGGGGGCTTGTCCCCGCCATCGCCCAGCAGTACGACACGGGCGAGGTGCTGATGCTCGGCTGGATGGACGACGAGGCGCTGCACCGCACCCTCACCACCGGCCGCTGCACGTACTGGTCGCGCAGCAGGCAGGAGTACTGGGTCAAGGGCGACACCTCGGGCCACGTCCAGCTGGTGAAGTCCGTCGCGCTCGACTGCGACGGTGACACCGTCCTTGTCAGGGTCGACCAGGCGGGCGGTGCCTGCCATACGGGGGACCGGACCTGCTTCGACGCGGACGTGCTGCTCGATCACCGGCCGTGACGCCCGCGTGGTAGCTGGAACCGCCTGACCCGCCGTGGCATCATCGCCGGTGCCGGGCTGCTGGGTGTGCCCGGCGCACTCCTGACGGTGGGGGACGTCGGGACCATGACAACGACGGTGCTTTCACTGCGCGAGCGCTGGTCTGGCCGCACCCGCGATGGCTGAATGGGAGGGGCCGTGGATCGGCCGGACCGGGCTGCGGCTGGCGCTGGCGATCATCGGCATCTCCGTCGCGTCGATCGGCACGGTGGCGGCCATTGCCGCCGCCACCGTCGGCACTCGCGCAGGATGCGCGAGGTCGTGGTGAACCTGCCGGGCGGTTCGCTGACTCCCTCCATGAAGACTCCACCGGCAGCCCGTCCCGACTGCACTGGCAGCTGCTCTCATGTCTCGCGGCGGCCGGGAGGTGCCGGGTCGGCCAGCCATGCTGCCACGGCAGTCCGGCGTCCCGGAGGCGACGCTCGGTCCACGGACGGTCATGGGAGGTGACGGCCAGGCTGACTTGGCCTACTGAGCAGAATGCGTAATCGCCGGAATCTCGGGATCGGCCAGCTTGGACGTCGGCTCGCGCTGGCGTTCGTTGCTGTCGCCCTCGCGGCCATCGGGGTCCTCGCCCTCATCAGCGCGGCGACGACAAATCAGGAGATCAACAAGCTCGTCACCCGTCAGGAGCGGAATCTGGCCGGTGCGGTCGCGGTGGCGACAGGGGCCGCCCATGACCCCGTCGGCTGGGCCCGCGATGGCCTTATGCCCGTCTTTGACCTCGTGGCGATGGATCACGCGAGCGTCCAGGTCCGGGACATGCGCGGGAAGGTGGTGCGGTCATCGACCGGCTTCGCCGGGATGCCTCCGGCGCACCAGCTGATCGAGCCGGTCCGCGCGGGCGGACACCGGGTCGGCACAGTGACCGTCCGGTTCGGCGGCAACGGCCTTGGCGGTGCCGCTGGCGCGTTCGAGGCGAAGCGGTGGAGGGCCCGGCTCATCGCGGCGGGAATCGCCGCGCTGCTGGCGCTGGTGGTCTCACTCGCGGTGGCCAGGGCGATCACGGGACCGCTCGAGCTGTTGCTCGAGGCCGTTCGAGCCCGGGGTTCTGGCATGCGCTCGGTCAGGATCAGGAGGGTACGCGGCAGCGGCGTGGTTCGTGAGCTGCTTGAGTCGTTCAACCAGTCGACGGATAGCCTGGATCAGCAGGAAAGGCTGCGGCGCAATCTCGTTGCTGACGTCGCGCATGAGCTACGCACGCCGGTAGCCGTCTTGCAGGCCAGCCATGAGGCCATGCTCGACGGGGTGACCGATCCGACCCGGCAGAACCTGGAGTCGCTGCGCGAGGAGGTGCTGCGGCTGGCCCGCATCGTCGAAGACCTGCAGCGTCTGGCCGCTGCGGAGTCGGCAGCCCTGCAGCTGACGCTTGCCCCGCACGACCTCGCTGCCATCGCGGCAGAGGCGGCGGACAGGCTTCGCGGCGCCTACGGTGCCGCTGAGGTCGGCTTTGTGCAGCGCCTGACCGAAGTCCATATCGCGTGCGACGCCGATCGGATGCGGGAAGTGATATCGAACTTGCTCACCAACGCGCTGAAGTTCACGCATCGGCGCGGTCGCGTCAGGCTCGAGACCGGCGCACGTGAGGACGGGCTGGCTACATTGCGGATCACCGATACGGGCATCGGGATTCTGGCCCATGAGCTACCGCATGTGACCGAGCGCTTCTTCAGGGGCCTGCATGCGCCCGAGATGGCCGGGGGCAGCGGTATTGGCCTGACCATCGTTGCCGAGCTCGTGCATGCGCACGGCGGCGAACTTGACATAGCTAGCGAGCCCGGCAGGGGCACCCAGGTCACGCTCACGCTCCCGGCCGTCGATGCGGCCGAGACGCGGCGGCTGGCGCTGCTCAGGTCGGCCGCGCAGAGCCTGTGAGGCCAGGCGAGCCGCCAGACGGGCGCAGGCCCCGGCTGGCAATCATGAGTAACCGGCGCATCCTCGGGACCGGTGAACTGGGGCGCCGGCTAGCGCTCGCCTTCGTTCTCGTCGCGCTGCTGTCGATTGCCGTGCTGTTCGGCTTCAGCGAGGCGACTATCGGCCCAGACATCACCCGGCTCATCGGCCGGCAGGAGACAACCCTGACCCGCTCGATAGCCATGGGAGCGGCGGCAACATACGGCCAGGCTGGCTGGCGGTCCTCGAACGTCGAACCGGTCCTTGAGCTTGCCCGCACTGCTGACGCGAGCGCACAGGTGCGGGACATGACGGGCGGCATCGTCAACTCGTCGCCGGGATTCGCGACTCTTCATCACGGTCCCGTCTTGCGCGAGCCAGTGATCGTGCGCGATCGGCAGGTCGGGCAGGTCATCGTCAAGTTCAATGAGCACGACCTCGGCGTGGCCGTGGCGCGGTTCGAGGCAACACGGCGGAGGGCGCTCATTATCGCTGCCAGCATGGCCGCGCTGCTCGCGCTCCTCGTCTCGGTTGCGGTCGCGCGGCTGATCACGTCGCCGCTTGAGGCGATGCTCGATGCGATACGTGCCAGGGGCGCCGGTGACCGCCATGCGCGGGTCAGCCGGGTGCGCGGAGTCGGTGTGCAGCGAGAGCTCCAGGAGGCCTTCAACTGGTCGATGGACGCCCTGGACAAGCGGGACAGGCTGCGGCGCAATCTCGTTGCTGACGTCGCGCATGAGCTACGCACGCCGGTCGCCGTCTTGCAGGCCAGCCATGAGGCCATGCTCGACGGGGTGACCGATCCGACCCGGCAGAACCTGGAGTCGCTGCGCGAGGAGGTGCTGCGGCTGGCCCGGATGGTCGAAGACCTGCAGCGTCTGGCCGCTGCGGAGTCGGCAGCCCTTCAGCTGACGCTCGTTCCGTGCGACCTGTCGGCCGTGACGGCTGAGGCGGCCAGCCCGCTGCGCGAGTCCTTCAGCGCCGCCGGTGTCGGCTTGACCGAGCGGCTGGCGGAGGTTCAGGTCATGTGCGACCCGGGCCGGATGCGTGAGGTGGTCTCGAACCTGCTGACCAACGCGCTGAAGTTCACTCCGCCGGGCGGCAGCGTGGTGCTCGACACCGGGCCGGACGAGACCGGGATGGCCAGGATAGGTGTCCGCGACACCGGCACCGGAATCCCGCGCGATGAACTGCCGCACGTGACCGAGCGGTTCTTCCGTGGCCTGCACTCACCGCAGATGGCGGCTGGAACGGGCATCGGCCTGACTATCGTCGCCGAGCTCGTGCAGGCACACCGCGGTCAGCTTGACATAGCTAGCGCGCCCGGCCGGGGTACCCAGGTGACGATCACGCTCCCGCTGGCCGCGGCCGAATCGCGGCGGCTCGCGCTGCTTCAGTCGGACGCCGATCGAAGCTCGTGACTATCCGGTGGCGGGACCGGCACCCGCCCGGGCGCCGTACCTGCGGCCGTGCCGGTCGCGCCGGACTCCCCGGGATGTCCCCCCATGACATCCCGGATTCTCCGGATACTCCCCCAAGACATCCGGACCGGTCCAGCGCGACCGGGCGCGATCGCGCGGGATGGCGATCGCGGCGCGGAACGCCGCCCGCTCATCCCTCCCCCGAAACTCGCTCTCAGGTCGTTCTGAGCGCGCGTTCACCAGATGTAACGCACCGGTCGTGACGGGGCCGTGCACCCGTGATGGAGAACATATGGAACCGAGTTTCGCGTGTCTGCCTCCTGAACTCCTGGCGGCTGCGCTGACATGGGATTATTGAGACGGCAGAGGCAACTGGCTGACGACGGGGGTGGCTGGCGATGAGGCTGTCGGAGGATTCGGGACGCCGCTCGGTGGTCGGGGCGCTATGACGGCAACGGTGCTGCTGGTGGAAGACGAGCGCAAGCTCAGAGAGCTAGTCCGCTCGTACCTGGAGCGCGCCGGATTCTCGGTCCTGTCGACCGAGTCAGGCGCGGAGGCGATCAGCGTAGCGGGAACGGCCGCGCCCGACCTGATCGTGCTGGACCTCGGCCTGCCTGATGTGCCGGGCGAGACGGTGGCCCGAGAGGTCAGGGCGGTGAGGCCCACGCCGATCCTGATGCTGACGGCGAAGACCAGCGAGGAAGACAGGATCGCCGGGCTCGAACTCGGTGCCGACGACTACGTGACCAAGCCGTTCAGCCCTCGCGAGCTGGTGCTGCGGGTGCAGGCGATCCTGCGACGCAACGCGCCGCCGACGATTGACCATGGGGTGAGCCAGTTCGGCGACGGCGTCCTGGTGATCGACGAGCCGCGGCGAGTGGCCGAGGTTCGCGGTGTCGAGGCCGAGCTTACGCCCACAGAATGGGGCATACTGGTGGCTCTGGCCACCGTCCCAGGCCGCGTCTACTCGCGGTTCGAGCTGATCAATCGCGTCCGCGGCTATGACTTCGAGGGGTATGAGCGGACTATCGATTCCCACGTCAAGAACCTGCGCCGCAAGATCGAGGAAGACCCTGCCAACCCGGTGATCGTGCAGACTGTGCTCGGCGGAGGCTACCGGCTCGGCCTCGCCAGGGATGGCTAGGGCGCGAGGCCCCTGGATCGGCCAGCTTGGACTGCGGCTCGCGCTCGCGTTCGTCGGAGTTGCCCTCGCCGCCGTCGCGTCGTCGGCCCTCATCGGCGCCGTGACCACCTCCAGGGATCTCGATCAGCTCATCAGCGGGCAGCACTCCGACCTGACGAGGGCGTGCGCGATGGCGGCCGGGAAGGCTTATGGCCACGTCGGCTGGCAGCGCGCGCAACTGGCACCGCTGACGGACCTGGTCGCTCAGGCTGGCGCGGCAGCGCAGGTGACGAACAAGGCCGGTCGGGTGGTCCACTCCTCGCTGGACTTCTCGAGTCATGGCCGAGGCGCACAGCTCACCGATCCCGTGATCGTGCGCGGGCGGCGAGTCGGCTGGGTGACGGTCAGGTTCGATGACGCGGGCCTTGGCGCGGCCGTCGAGCAGTTCCAGGATCAGCGGTGGACCGCCAGGATCCTCGCGGCCGGCGTGGCGGCGCTGTTCGCACTGATCGTCGCGCTCGTCGTATCCCGCCGGATTACCGCTCCCGTCGACAGGCTCATCGATGCGGCCCGGGCCAGGGGCCGGGGTGAGGTGGGAGCGTGCGCCAGCGACGTGCGCGGGTTCGGCGAGATCCAGGAACTGGCTGAGGCATTTGACCAGATGGCTGCCGCGAGGGAGGAGCAGGACCGGGTGCGGCGCAACCTGGTTGCCGATGTCGCGCACGAACTGCGTACTCCGATCGCGATCCTCCAGGCGGGCCACGAGGCGATGCTCGACGGGCTGGCCAAGCCGACCGCCGAGCACGTCGTGTCACTGCGCGATGAGGTGCTGCGGCTAGCCCGCATGGTCGATGACCTGCAGCGGCTGGCTTCGGCCGAGGCCGCGGCCCTCCAGCTGACGCTCGTCCCGTGCGACCTGGCCGCCACGGCCGGGGTCGCGGCCGACAGCCTGGCTGACTCGTTCGCCGCCGCCGGCGTCACGCTGCGGCGGCACCTATCCGAGGTGCTGGTGCTCGGTGACCCGCTGAGAATGCATGAGATCGCGACGAATCTGCTGACTAACGCGATGAAGTTCACCCCGGCCGGAGGCAGCGTGCTGCTGGAGACCGGGCCGGACGAGGATTCGGGCGGGGCACTGGCGACGCTGAGAATCAGCGATACGGGCATCGGCATCCCGCCCCACGAGCTGCCGCTTGTATCGCAGCGGTTCTTCCGAGGGCAGCGATCGGCGGGGATCGCCGGCAGCGGTATCGGCCTGACGATCGTCGCCGAGCTGGTGCGCGGTCATCACGGCAGCATGGAGGTCATGAGCGGGCCGGACGCGGGCACCGCGGTGACCGTCAGGCTGCCCGTTGCCGCTGGCCCTGTTGCCGCTGGCCCTGTTGCCGCTGGCGCCGTGACACCGGATCGGCTGGCCAGGCGTCCGGCGCAGAGTCACCAGGCTCAGGCGGATTCCAGGTAAGGCGGCCGGGAACTGGCTGCCTGGGCACGGGAACCGCACCCGACCGCGTGGCGTGCCAGGATATGCCCCCGCGATATCCGGACCATATGCGGTCAGGTGCGGTCACCGGCCGGAACGCGGAGCCGCTGACAGCGGCTGGCCGCCTGTTCCGCTCCCCCCGGAGCAGCTCCGATCAGACCTCGGCAAACGTGCTCACAAGATGTAAGGATCAGATCATGGCGTGACAGTGCACTCCGTGTGGAGACTGCATGGAGGTGATATCGGTCACGCCGGGCGGAAATTTCAGCACGCGACCGCCTGTGTCAGACTATGGCGGCAGACGTCCGACGGAGGCGAAGTGTCCGAGACCGAGCAAGTTCCCGCTGGCATCGACCCCAGCAGGCCAAGTCCGGCACGCATGTATGACTACATGCTCGGCGGCACGCACAACTTCCAGGTAGACCGGGACGCCACCGAGCAGTTCAGGGCTCAGATGCCCGACCTGGAGGACGCGGCATGGGCGAATCGCGGATTCCACGGCCGGGCGGCCAGATGGATGGCGACGGAGCACGGAATAGGGCAGTTCATCGACATCGGGTCCGGGCTGCCGACGCAGAGCAATACGCATGAGGTGGTGCGCGCGGTCGCTCCGGACGCCAGGGTCGTCTATGTCGACAGCGACCCGATGGTTCTCGTTCTGGCCAAGGAACTGCTGACCGATGACGGGGCGACCGCGGTGATCCAGGCCGACCTCCGCAAGCCGGACGTCGTGCTGAATCATCCGCAGCTACGTGCCCTGATCGACTTCGGCGAGCCGGTCGGGCTGCTGATGACGGCGGTCCTGCAGTTCGTGGCTGATGAGTCCGACCCGTGGGGCCTGGTCGCCAGTTACGTCGCCGCGCTCTGCCCTGGAAGCTATCTCGCGCTGTCGCACATAACCCGCGACAAGCTGCCGCCCAGACTGGTGGAGACCGGCGTGCAGGTCTACCAGCGCGCCACAGAGAACGCTCACCCGCGGACCAAGGCCGAGATCGAGCGGTTCTTCACCGGGCTTGAGCTCGTGCCGCCCTACCAGGGCGCCGGGCCGATCATCACCAACGTAGGGCTGTGGGGCTCGGAGGATCCGGACTCGGCCGACAGCGACGGGTCGCGGGCGTTCTACTGCGGGGTCGCCCGCCGCTCACAGCCCTGATCTTCAGCGCCCGTTTTCACGTTCGCAGTCGAGGCTCGCGGCGGCCGCGGCCATCCGCTCGACGCAGGCGATAAGCCTGGCGGCGGCTTGAGGGCCGAGCTTGAGTTCGAGCATGTCCCGTGCGGGCTGACTGAGCGCGGGCTGTCTGAGCGCGCCCTGCCCGGCACCGGGATCGTGGCCGATGGCGAAATCACGCTTGAAGGCGCCTCGATACCGCGGCGGGAATCGCATCGCAGGCTGGCGGTCACCGATCGTGGCAAGCCCCGTTCCTGTGTCGTCGGCTGCCACCTCAGGTTCCATCAGGCAGCGAGCCAGACCGTAACCGCATAGCATGCCCGCATCAGAGCACCTGGCCCGCCGGCAGAGGCGCTCCCAGCATAATCTCCAGGTTCAGAAGGGAGGAATGGCGCAGCCAAGTCTGCCAGCCATTGATCACCACGGATGCCTCTCGGCTTGCGCGCAGTCGTGGCTTAGTCCATTCAGGTCCGGAACATCGGCACTGGCCTGGCATGCGCGCGGCGGGAGTGCCGCCCACGCCGGACGATGAAAGCCAGCAGCGAGAACAGGGCCACGATGAGGCCGCCGCCGGTCCAGATCATCAGTGTCGGCACGGCTGGGGTCGGGAATAACGTCTCCTGAACTCCGCCGAACATCAACGGGTTCTCGAATCCGGCGGCGCAGTACCCGGCGGCAGCAACTGCCCCTCAGGCGGTACCGACCCGCGCTGCTCGGTCAGCGTCACCGTGCAGGTTCCAGCGCTGACCATCACGAAGTCCGCGGACACTAGCACCACGCTGCCCGGTCAGACGGTCGAGTACACGGTCACCATCGCCGACACCGGCCAGACCGCCTGCAGCGGCGCGACGGTCACCGACACGCTGGCGCTGCTCGACGAGGCGACCACGATGAGTAACTTACTTGCTACAGCAAGTCTCAGAGGCCGGTTCGGCCGTTGAGGCCGGCCAGCAGCCGAAGGCGAACTGAAGTTACAGATTCGACCATGAGCAGGCATGTTCTCTTGCCGGAGCGCTTCTACTACCCGGCGTCCGGGTACCTTCCCGGCCGACATTTAAACGCCTCATCGGGGTGAGGCTCTAACGGAGTACGGGGTTCCGTTGTGTATCGACATGATGTGGTTGCAGCATGGCGCGGCGGCTCGGCGGCAGTCATGGGGGCTGCACTGGCACTGGCACTGGCGGCGGCAGGCTGCTCAGCCAGCGCAACCGGGGCGGAGCCGGTGACAGCAGTCCCGCTGGCCCGGCTGACGATTACGCCCGCCGATGGCGCGCGCAACGTCAGCCCCGGCACGGGAATCATGGTGGCCGCCCGAAACGGTCATATCCAGGGCGTGCAGGTCAGGGTGGCCGGCGACCCCGTTGCTGGCCAGCTGACCGGCAACGGCACGATCTGGCACAGCACCTCGCCGCTGGCTCCATCGCGGGCCTACACGGTCCTGGCGACGGTGGCAGGCGCCGGGGGCAAGAAAACGATGGCGACCAGCTCGTTCCGGACGCTGACACCGCACAAGATTTTCCACGCCACGGTTCTCGAAGCCAATCACGGGGTGTATGGCGTAGGCATGCCAATCGTCCTCACCTTCAGCCGGCGCATCACCGACCGCGCCGCTGTCGAGCGTGCCCTCAGCGTCGCCACGTCCAAGCCGGTCGTCGGGGCCTGGTACTGGGACGGACACCAGACTGTCGAATTCCGCCCGAGGAACTACTGGTCCCCGGGTACCCGCGTGAGCTTCACCGGGCGGTTCAGCGGCGTCGAGGGAGCGAACGGCGTCTACGGAACTCATGACCTGCATGTCGCCTTCACGATCGGACCGTCGCTGATCGCCAGGGTCAGCACGGTCACGCACTATATGGACATCTACTACAAGGGCCGGCTGTACGGCCACTGGCCGATCAGCACGGGCAGGCCTGGCGACGACACGTCGAACGGACACTACCTGACCATCGAGAAGGCCAACCCGACGTTCATGACAGGCCCCGGCTACGCGCTGTGGGTGCCGTGGGCGGTCCGGTTCACCTGGAGCGGCGAATACATCCACGATGCCTACTGGTCGGTGTGGGCGCAGGGCTCGATCAACGTGAGCCATGGGTGCGTCAACACCTCGCCAGCGCACGCCGAGACCTACTACAAGCTCGAGCTGCCCGGCGATCCCGTCACCGTGACGGGTAGCCCGCGCCCTGGCACGTGGGACAACGGCTGGACGGAGTGGTTCCTGCCATGGCGCCAGTACGTCCGCGGAAGTGCGCTGCACGAGGCGGTTGTCACCGGGCCCGACGGCAGCTCGTTTGTCAGCGCGAGCACAGTAGAGGCACCTGCCGTCGTGGGACCGCGCGGTCATGCCCTCACGTGATGTGCCGGGCTCAGGCAGCGCGGCGCATGATCTCCTCGTGTTCCGCCGAGGTTTCCGGCGCGCTGGAGATATCCCTGGTCCGCAGCAGGACGGCGCTGACTACCGCGCCGACCGCGGCGGTGATGGCCGCCACCCACAAGATGCGGTCCAGGCCGGTTGCGAAGGAGTAGCGGACAGCGGAAGCGATCACCTGAGCGCCAGGCCCCCTCGGGTGGACGCTGCTGAACCCGCCGCCTGAGGTAATCGAGCCGGCCAGCCGGCTGCCGTGCCTGGCAAGCTGCGGTGCCCTGGCGGCCAGGTTGCTGACGAATGTGGAGCGCACTGTGCTAGCGAAGATCGCGCCCAGGCCCGCGATCCCGACCGCGATGCCCACCTGGCGGAAGGTGTTGTTGATGCCGGAGCCGACCCCTGCCTTCTCGCTGCTGACCGTGCCGACGGCGGCCGAGGCCAGCACGGGGTTCGTGACGCCGGAGCCGACCCCGGAGACGATCATCCCGGCGAGCAGGACGGTCCAGCCAGAGGTTGGCGAGATCATGGTCATCAGCGCCAGGCCGACCGCGATCAGCCCGAGCCCGCCGCCGATCAGCGGGCGCGGCGGCACCCGCCCCGACAACCGTCCGGCGACCGGTGCCGCGAGGATAATCGGGATGGTCAGCGGCAGGAACCGCAGGCCGGTCTGGAACGCCGAGTACCTCAGGACGTCCTGCAGGTACAGCGTGAGGTAGAGCAGGACCGAGAAGATGCTCGCCGAGATCATGAGCGCGCCGACGCAGGCCCCAGCCAGCGCCGGGTTGCGGAACAACGCCAGTTCCAGCATCGGCTGCCGGTTCCGGCGCTGGTGCTCGACCAGGAGGAACGCAGCCAGCAGGACCACGCAGGAGGCGAAGGCAACCAGGATCCCCGGACTGGTCCAGCCATCCTGGTTGCCCCTGATCAGTCCGTAGATGCCGGCGAACATGGCACCGGCGAGGGTCACGAAGCCGAGCCAGTCCGGCCGGACGCCTGGCCTGCGCGGCGCCTCGTCCACCCTGGCGATAGTGGCGGCGAAGGCGGCGATGCCGATCGGCACGTTGATCAGGAAGATCCACCGCCAGCTGATGCCGGAGGTGAGTGCGCCGCCGACGAGCGGCCCGATCGCGACAGCGCCGCCAGCGGTGGCGCCCCATGCGCTCAGCGCGATACCGCGGTCCCGGCCTCGGTACTTGTGCGCCAGCAGGGCCAGCGACGTCGCGAACATGGCGGCTCCGCCGATGCCCTGGACAGCGCGGAACGTGATCAGGAACGCCGACGACTGCGCCAGGCCGCACAGCAGCGAGCTGGCGCAGAAGATCGCAAGCCCGCCGAGGAAGACCCTCCGCGCGCCTACCAGGTCACCGAGCGAGCCCGCGATGAGCAGCAGCGCCGCCAGCGAGATCGCGTAGGCGTCGATGACCCACTCGAGGTCGCTGAAGGAAGCGTGCAGGCTCTTGACCAGGTCCGGCAGCGCGATGTTCACGATCGTGATGTCCAGCAGCAGCATGAAGATGCCGGTGCAGACGACGACCAGAGTCCACCACTTTCGCATGACATTCGGCACGGGAACTCCCTCCTGCCAGCGGGTTGGCGAACGACGGGGCGACATCTGTGCACGTGGCCAGTTGGTGGGATGACAGCGATGCGTAACCAGAGCCGCTCTACTGCCGTTACCCGCAATTGCGAGGCCAAACAGGGCCATGTCCCGCGCGGGCTCATGGCCGGAAGATCTGGCCGCCGTCGATGTTGATGACCTGCGCCGTGATCCAGCTCGCCTCGTCCGACAGCAGGAACAGGCAGGCGCCCACCATGTCAGCGGGCTGGCCGAGCCGCTGCAGCGCGGCGGATTTCACCAGGTCGCCGACCCCCTCGCCGACGAACATGCGCGTGCCTTCGGTGTCGGTGGGTCCCGGTGCGATCGCGTTGACCCTGATGTTCAGGTAGCCAAGCTCGTGCGCGAGCTGCTGGGTCAGGCCGTTGATGCCCACTTTGGCCAGGCCGTAGAAGCTCGCGTAGTGCCAGGCCGCGATCGAGGACTGATTGACGATCGCGCCGCCCCCGCGCGCGGCGATGTCTTCATAGCACGCGCGGGTGCAGGCAAGCGCGCCGTCCAGGTTCACGCCCATGAAGGATTTGTAATAGTTCCAGTCCACGGCCAGCAGCGTGTTGAAGTGCATGTCGCCGTAGATCGCGGCGTTGTTGACCAGGCAGTCGATACCGCCGAAACGCTTCACCGCCAGCGCGGCCATGGCGCGCGCCGACTCCGGATCAGCGACATCGGTGTGCGCGAAGACGGCCTGACCGCCGTCCGCCTCGATTCCGGCCACGACCTTCGCTCCGGCTTCGGAATTGAGGTCGGCAACGACCACAGCGGCACCCTCGGCGGCCAGGGCCCTGGCATAGGCCTCGCCGATTCCCCGCGCCGCACCCGTCACGATCGCGACTTTGCCTGCAAAGCGGTCTCTTGTTCTGGACATTTGTCCAGGCTACAGTTCAGGCCTCGGCGGAGCGCAAGGACCATTCAGGCGAATTCGATCCGGACTTCCGCTACGGGGACCTCGGAACCCCGGCAGCTTGGCGTGCCTGCGCCAGCATGGGCAGCGCAGCGAAGCCTCTGACGCTTACCGAGTGGACCCGCTCGGCGCGAGCCTCGTCGATCTCGTATCCGCGGACCCTGCTGACGAACTCGCCGAGCGCGATCCTGGCCTCAAGCCGGGCCAGGTTAGCGCCCAGGCAGTAGTGCCGCCCGGCGCCGAAGCTGATCAGCGCGGAGGTGTCCCGGTCCAGGTCGAAGCGATCCGGGTCGGGGAAGGCGGCCGGGTCGCGGTTGGCCGATCCGAGCAGCAGCAGCAGCCTGCTGCCCGCGGTGATGGCCTGGCCGTGCGCCTGGAAATCCTCCGCGACCGTGCGGGCGATCATCTGCGTCGAGGCGTCGAAGCGGAGCGTCTCTGCGGCCCAGTCGCCGGCTCGCGAGTGATCATGCAGCACCTTGGCCAGCTCCGCGGGGTGACGCCAGCCCCAGTAGACGGCGTTCGCGAGCAGCTTGGTGGTCGTCTCGTTCCCTGCTACGACCATCAGGAACAGGAAGCCGATCACCTCGGTGTCGGTCAGCCGGTCACCATCGATCTCGGCGGCCACGAGCGCGGAGGTCAGGTCGGCCTTCGGGCTGCGCCGCCTTTCCCGCACCAGGTCGGCGTAGTAGCTGGCAAGCGTCAGAGCAGCCTCGACGCCGGCGGGCGGGACATCGTGCACGCCGACCTCACGGTGCACGGTCGTGTCGGCCAGCCGTCGCAGCTCCGCCCGGTCCGCCTCAGGCACGCCCACCAGGTCCGAGATCACGTCCATCGGGAGCAGGCCGGCGAAGTCGGTAACGAAGTCGAACGAGCGCTGCTCGATCGCCAGGTCCAGGTAACGGCGGGTCAGGCCGAGGATGGAGTGCTCAAGGTCGCGTACCCGTCGTGGCGTGAATCCCTTCGATACCAGCGCCCGCATCCGGCTGTGCCTGGGCGGATCGAGAGCCAGGAAGGACATGACGCGGTGCGCGCGCGGTCCCCAGGCCGCCGGGTCGATGGAGACGCCGTTGGCGCTGGAAAACCTGGTCGGTTCGCGGAACGCGGCAGCGACATCGGCGTGCCTGGACAGCGCCCAGAAGTCCTGCTCGTCGTTCCTGTACAGCGGTGCCTCGTCCCGCAGCCGGGCGTAAACGGGATAGGGATCGTCGTGCATCGCGTAGTCGTACGGATTGAAGGACACCGCGCTCACGTGGCTCACCCCATGATCAGCTCGGCGGCCTCGGCCAGCCGGCCGGCCATATGCCTGTAGGTCGTGTAACCGAGCCCCGCCTCTACCATGGCCCCGAAGTACGCGAGCTCAAGCAGTCGGGCCGCAGCGCTGCCAGGTCCGGCCGCCGCCTCGATCCGCTGGTGAATCTCCGTCCCGATCTGCAGTCGCAGCTGCCGGACGTCGGGCTCGCTGCCGAACATCGCGGCCGCGCAGCCCGCGGCAAGCTCTGGCTCCTCCGAGACCAGCAGGGCGAGCTCACGCAGCACGGCTACGGCCCGGGCCTTGGCGGGCGGCTGGTCCCTGCCGACCGGCGGCAGCGCGTTCAGTCGGCGCCAGAAGATCTCGGTCAGCAGGTGATCCTTGGACACGAAGTAGGTGTAGGCGGTCGCCGCCGCGACCCCGGCTCTTCGGGCGACGTCCCTGATGCTCAGGCTCTCGTAGCCTGCCTGCCTGACCTCGTCCACTCCGGCCTCGGTCAGCCGGCGCGCCGTGTCGGCCTGGCGGGCAGAGAGCTGACGCCGAGTCGCCTCGGTAGCCAGACTTTCGGACATGTGTCCAGACGTTAGTCCGGCCAGTGGTGATGTGCAAGGGCCGGCGGCGGCGGCGATGTCGAGCTTGCCCCCGCGCGTAAACCTGTCGCGATCACGACCACGCGCCGGTTACCAGGTGGGGCGCTGTGGTCATAGCTGACCTCCTGGCAAGCTCGCGCGCGGCGGGCCCGGCGCCGGCGTCGCCAGCCGTGAACAGCGAGGCCGCGGTCAGGCCCCGTCCGCTGCACGGCCTTCGGCGCCAGCCGGTTCACTCAACTAGCGAAACAAGGCCAGGCCAACCCGGCATCCCCCACAGCCAGCGTGACCAGGGCGATACCGCGGCGTCGCGAAGATCACAAGCAACGACGTCGCTTGGCCACCGGCCACATCCTGACATACCCAGCTGGGGGCGGCTGCCTGGGCCGGCGGGTGACGTGGATGCGCGGGGTCACCGCGCGGCCTGCGGGTGATAATGGGTGATGCTCATAGACTGCCTGGCCGGAGTTCCGGTGGACTCCTCAGGCGCGTTCGCCGGATGCGAGCGGATGCCCGCCGCACTCCGCGCCGCCGGGCTGGTGAGCCGGCTCGGCGTCCCTGACCTGGGTAACCTGCAGGTCGCGCTGGCCGATCCGGTGCGCGATCCGGCGACCGGGATCATCGGGTTCTCCAGCCTGGTCGCAGCCAGCGCGGTAATCCGCGCGGCCACCGGGGAGATGCTGCGCGCTGGGCGCAGGCCACTGCTGGTCGGCGGCTGCTGCAGCGTGCTGATCGGAATCGCGGCCGCCCTCGGTGACACCGCTCCCGGCGCCGGCCTGGCGTTCATCGACGGGCACCTGGACTGCTACACCGGCATCACCAGCCCGAGCGGCGAAGCCGCGGACATGGAGCTGGCGATCATCCTTGGCGCCGGGCCGCCCGCGCTGACCGGCGGACGGAGGCTGATCTCGCCGGAAGCTGTCATCCTGCTCGGGGCCAGGGACCAGGAGGAAGCCGAGCAGAAGGGGGCCGCGGTGCCTCCCGCCATCGCCGCGAGGCTGCGCCAGATAAGCTGCGAGCAGATCCTCGCCCAGGGCCCGGCCGCGGCAGGCCGGGCCGCGGCGGACTACCTCGGCGCGCTGCCCGGCTTCTGGGCTCACCTCGACCTGGACGTGCTGTCCACCGGGGCACTCCCGGCCGTCGATTATCCGCAGCCCGGCGGCCTGGACTGGGATCAGCTCCGGGACCTGCTCCGCCCCCTCACTACCGCGCCAGGCTTCCGCGGCATGGACGTGACGATCCTGAACCCGACTAAGGACCGCGACGGCACCGGCGCTCGCCAGGTGGTGGACCTGCTGGGCGACGTCGTGGCCTGACAGGGACTACTGTTCGAAGACCGCACACGCTGGCCAGGATCCACTTCCTCCCGCTGCGTACCTCGGTCGGCCACGTGACCATCACGCCGAGCATCCTGTGCCTCGGAAGACCGGGCGTGCGGCTCTCGCCCGAGAACGGGACCGGGTCGGCCAACCTCGCGCCAATGTCCTCGGCGCGGGCACTCGGCCAGGTGATCGTCTTTGGCCTGGGTGCCACCGACAGACTGGGCATAATCCCCGCAACCGCCGCGATCTCGTGATCAACCTGCCCGCGCCCGCCGGTCGGCGATGGAACGGCTGGCGCCACTGACCGGGAGCACCGTGGCAACCGCGCGCAAGCGTGGCAGCTTCCGCTTCGAACCGGACAAGTTCACTGCCGCCGGCCTGTGCGGCCTGGGCCCCGAGTTGGTCCAACCGAGCGTGTCGTTCATTTCCAGGCCCTTAGTCCCCCTGGCCCCGGTGCGGGGATGCCGAGACGGCGTGAAAATCGGGCGGTGACCTGCCCGTTTGTTTCCTGGCTGGTTCGTGCCGCGTTGCCCCAGGTGGTGATCATGGCGTGCATGGGCGTTGGGCTGCGCCGTCGGTACTGCGCTGGTGTGATCAGGAGGGGGTTACCCGTCGATGCCGAGTCTTCGCTGGCACGTTGAGGCCGTCGGTTAGTCAGGCATTGAGGCATCTCGCTGGAAGGGTCGAGGACTGGCTTCGAGCACGCGGGTCAGATTCCGCATTCCCTTTGAGCCACATCCCCGCCGGGCAGCCCGCGATGTGAACCTGCGGCCCGCGTGAGGTGGAAGGACAAGCTAATGCGAAAACCTGTCGAGATCGACAGCGACGACGATGGCCCGGTGATCGCGCGGGCTGCGGCGATCGGTGTGGCCAGGGCCACGGGGATGGTGTGCACCCGGGTGCCCCCATGCCACCAAGTCCGGTCGGAAGGTCACCAAGGTCTGGAAGGTCCAGGCGACCACGGCCGCGATCATGGAGCTGGCCGGTCACCTGGCTGGCGGTGCGGACCCTGGTATTGGCGGTGCGCAGATACCGCTCCGGGGCGTCCACCGGTGCAGCCGGGCGCCAGCTTGAACACCCCCGCTGCGCGCCTACACCGCGCTGACCGGGCTCACCGCGCTCAGCCCGCTGACGGTGATCTATCTCGGTGCGCTGGTGCTGGGCCGCCAGGCGGCAGGCGCATTCACCACCGGCCTGGCGGGATCTTCCGGCGGTGGCCAGTAAGGCGGTCCCGTTCCTATTCGATCGCCCCTGCCAGGTCGGCCGGGCACTTGCGCAGGGTGACTGCGGCCGGGATCACGCTGGCCAGCAGCGCGATCGTCAGGCAGGCCGCTGCCATCCCGGAGAGCAGTTGCCAGGGGATGATTACCGGCACCGCCGGGGCCAGCCCGGACAGGCCGGCCCGCAGTCCGGTCACGGTGATCGCTGTCACGGCCGTGGCGAGCAGTATCCCGATGCCGGCCACGAGGGTGGCCTCCAGGCCGATCATGCGCAGCACCTGCCGGGGTGTGGCGCCTGCCAGGCGGAGCATGCCAAGCTCGCGGGCCCGGTTGCCGGTCGCCATGGCCAGGGTGTTCGCGATGGCGATGGCGGAATAGGCCAGGGTCAGGCCGAGTACGGCGATCAGCAGCAGGTTGGTGACGCGGTTCTGCAGGGCGTTGGCTGCCGACGCGTATCCCGCCGCCGAGGTGATGGTGCCGCCTCCGGCCGCTGCCGCTGCGCGCAGCGCGCCGAGGTTGGCCTTACTGGCCAGGCGCAGGTACACCTGGCTTGCGATCGGCGCGGAGGTGTGGGCGTCGCGCAGCGCCCAGGGCAGCAGCACGGTCTGGGCCAGGTCGATCTGGTTCGCGAGGACGGCGACCACCCGCAGCCGGACCGGAGCCGAGTCGCCCAGCCACAGACTGGCGGTCTGGCCCAGCCGCCAGCTGCCGGTCGGCACGGCGACCGTACCGGTGCCGGTAAGCGCGTTCAGGCTGCCGGCTGCTACCGGCAGCCTGAACACCCCTGCCGAACCGGGTCCGCTGAGATACCGGCCGGTCCAGGTCTCCACATCTTCGCCGTTTCGCACGAAGACGTTCGTGTCCGTCACCGGGACCGCCGACCGGACGCCGGGAACCGCCCGGATCGCCGCGACTGTCGAATCCGCGATGCCCCCTCCGCCGGAGGGCGTGACCATCGCGGACGCGGTTATCCGGCTGTGCGCTGCGGCCTCCTGGGTACCGGCGAGGGTATCGGTGCCGGCCAGCGCCGCCCCGGCGATGCCGAGGGTAACCAGGATCGGCGCGGCGGTGGCCACCGTCCGCCGGACCGCGGTCAGCGCGCCGCGGGTGGCCAGCATCCCTGTTGCGCCCCGGCTGGCGGCAAGCGGC
>Ga0307374_10004226_pt1 | contig 24008 bp, 26 predicted proteins | sample OX3MG_FD_202532 | JGI IMG/M metagenome (GOLD analysis project Ga0307374, IMG submission 202532) | Soil microbial communities from Risofladan, Vaasa, Finland - OX-3 | ecosystem: Environmental > Terrestrial > Soil > Coastal area > Acid sulfate soil | place: Finland: Risofladan, Vaasa | collected... | reverse complement strand
CGGGGCTCCAGGCGGTGCCGCGCAAGCCGGTCTATGTCGATTGCAACGCCGTGAGTCCCAACACTGCGCGCGAGGTGGCGGCGATTGTCGCGCCGACGGGCGCGCCGTTCGCCGACGGCGGCATCGTCGGATCGCCGCCAAAGGGCGACGACGCCGGTCCGCGCGTCTATGTGTCGGGTCCGGCGGCGGAGACGACGATGGCGCTGCGCACCAACGGCCTCGACGTCCGCCTGCTGCCGGGCGAAGTGGGCGCCGCCTCGGCGCTGAAGCTTTCCTATGCTTCGCTGACCAAGGGGCTGGTGGCGCTCGGCGTCGACATGATTCTGAGCGCGCGCCGCGCCGGCGTCGACGATGCGCTGATGAAGGAGTTGGCGGCGAGCCAGCCGCAGGTCCTGGCATGGCTCGCGCGCCAGGTGCCGCGCATGTATCCCAAGGCGTATCGCTGGGTCGCTGAGATGGAGGAGATCGAGCAGTACCACGAGGGCATGCCCGACGACGGCGGCATCCACGCGAGCGCGGCGCGGCTGTACGAAGGCCTGGCCGAGGCGGTACAGCATCGCGGCGAGCGCGGCAACGCGATCGGCGCGCTCGAGGCCTTTCTCGCCAAGCGCGATCCGAGTTGACGGATGACGCTTTCGTGCTTTCACAAAGAAATTCCGCGCATGCGCAAAAGCCGCTAGCTTCCGAAGCCTCGTACCGGGCAAACCGCAAGCCAAGAACGAAACGGGGAGGGTACAAATGCCGCGACGTTACGACGCCAAGACCTTCGATATGGCCCATCTCCGCAAAACCGCGGAGAAACTCAAGAGCTGGGGAAAATGGGGGCCGGAAGACGAGATCGGCACCCTCAATTACGTGAAGCCGGAGGACATCGCTGCGGCGGCGCGGCTCATCCGCAAGGGCAAGGTGTTTTCGCTCGCCCTGCCGTACGACAGCAACGGTCCGCAAACAGGCTTATGGGGCAACCGCCACAACCCGGTGCACACCATGCTCGCGACCGGCACCGACGCGGTCGCCGGCCGGCAGGACCAAGGCGGCATCCGCTATGCCGACGACGCGGTGTCGATGCCCCTTCAGTGCGGCACGCAATGGGACGCGCTCGGCCACATCTTCTTCGACGACAAGATGTGGAACGGTTACGACGCCAAGCTGGTCGATTCCGGCGGCGCCGCCAAGAACGGCATCGAGAAGACCAAGGCGCGCATGGTCGGGCGCGGCGTGATGCTCGACGTCGCGCGGCATTGCAAGAAGGACTATCTCGAGGACGGCACCGCCATCACCAACGAGGACCTTGATGCGGTGGCCGCCGCCGAGAAGGTCGAGATCAAGCGCGGCGATTTCGTCATCGTCCGCACCGGCCAGATGGGCCAGCGCCTCAAGGCCGGCGACTGGGGCGGCTATGCCGGCGGCGAGGCACCGGGCCTCGCCTTCGAGACCTGCGAGTGGATCCACCGGAAGCAGATCGCGGCGGTGTGCACCGACACCTGGGGCTGCGAGGTGCGGCCCAACGAGACCAAGGACGCGTTCCAGCCCTGGCATTGGGTGGTGATCCCGATGATGGGCCTGACCATGGGCGAGATCTTCTATCTCGACGAGCTGGCCGAGGATTGCGCCCAGGACAAGGTCTACGAGTTCTTCTTCTGCGGCCCGCCGCTGCCGATCACCAAGGCGGTCGGCTCACCGGTTAACCCGATGGCGATCAAATAGTGGCGCCGCCGGAATAAACTCGTCGCCCGTCCGTTCATCAATCGTCCGGCCGCAACGATGACGGGACGGGCGAGCCGCCGCGAAAAATTAAATTCTGCGAAACGAACCCAATTTTCCATAAGCCGTTCAATCGCTTAGTGTTTTAGCCGGGCTCAAACTCGTTTGCGCTTTAGCTCCCGCCCCGCGCGGGTGCCTACCGCGTCTCTGATCTGTCCGAAGGACCGACGGCAATCCGCATCGTCACCTGATTGGCGATTTCCGCTGCTGTTGCCTTCACATTGCGTTCGAGATCACGCCCCCCGAGCACGAAGCGCCCTAATGCGATATACGGGTTAAGCGTGACTACCGCACCCGGGAACTTCCCGCTCTGTGCGGTGCTGTCGATCGTATAGAGCGGCTGCGGCGCCCCTGCGCGAAGTTGATCGACGGCGGCGACCACTTCCATCTGCGTCGAGCCGGTGCCGAATCCGATCACCACCCGGCGCAGCTGGCCGTCCGCATCGATCTGGAGAAACGCACCGCGGACGAGCCAGCCCGATGACGGCAGGGGTGCGCCCGGTGACAACCGCTGCGCAGGGATGCCCGCTTGGTGGAGATCATCGAGTAGCGACCGCGACATAAGATCAACCAGGTCGCGCGCCCGCTGCTCGGGCGTACGCCTAATTGTGATTTTGGGCGGGCCGTAGCCGAGGCGTTGCGACAGTGGAACAGGTTTGGGAACGCTGCCCGATCCGGACTGCTGGACCGGTGCGATCTTGAGATCGAAGTCAGAGACGTAGACCACGTTTGGGGTAGTGACAGGCGCGGCTGTTGTGCCCGGGGAGACGGCAAGCATCGCTAGGAGAAAAAGGCCGAATGTGACCTCTGGCAAACGCTTCATTACTAAGCCTCCGAGCAGCGCGTCAGATCATGGTTGCACCCCTCCACTACATGCTGGAGGGGTGGCTCGCTCGCGCGTCACAGTAAGGGGAGAGGAAGGGTGAGGGGTGCAATTCGATGTCAGCCGATCACGCCTAGCGCCGCTTCAGCTTCGCGCGCTTTTCGAGCAGGGCGCAAACGGCGGCGGTGTCGCTGTCCCCGTAACCGAGCTTGATCACCTCTTTGTTGAGCGCGGCGATCTTGCCGAAGAGCGGCGTGTCGACCTTCAGCGACTTGGCGAATTCGCCGATGACTTTCAGATCCTTCGTCCACACGTCGTTCTTCATCGTCGCCGGCTTGTAGGCGTTCTTCGCCATCAGCGGCGCGCGTAATTCGAACACGCGGCTGTTGCCGGCACCAGACGAGATCACGCGCACGATGTCGTCGGGATCGAGGCCGGCCTTCATGCCGAGCACCATGGCCTCGGCGCTGGCCACGTTGTGGATCGCCACCAGCAGATTGGCGACGAATTTCATCTTGCTGCCGTTGCCGAACGCGCCGAGATAGGAATGCGCGCGCGAAAAGCCCGGCAACACGTGCGCGACGCGGTCATAGGCAGCGCGGTCGCCGCTGGCGAAGACGACGAGGTCGCCGGTCTCGGCCTGCGAGCCGGTGCCGGAGAGCGGGCAGTCGAGCAGCGTCACGCCCGCCTTGGCCAACGCCTTGCGCGCCTTCTCCTTGTCGGCGATGGCGAAGGTCGAGAGCTCCGCAACGACGAGGCCGGCCGGCGCTTTCTTCGCCAGCACCTTGACCGTCTCCTCGAGCGCATTGACCGAGGGCAACGATGTCAACACGGCGACCGCACCCTGCGCCGCCTCTTCGGGCTTACTGACCGGTGTGCCGCCGTTGGCCTTGAGCCGTTCCAACGCCGCCGGCGCGACGTCGTAACCGCGCACGGCGAAGCCGCGCTTCACCAGGTTGGCCGCGATCGCGCCGCCCATGATGCCGAGTCCGATCACGCCGACGGTTCTGCTGCTGTCTGTCATGCTATAGCCCCAGGTAGAATTTGCGGATGAGCTCATTGTTGTTGAGCTCTTCGGGCGATTTACCGTCGAATGCGATCTTGCCGTGCACGATGACGTAGCCGCAATCGGCGATGCGGATGGCCTGGGTGAAGTTCTGCTCGGCCATCAGCACGGTGAGCTGCTGCTGCTCCTTCATTTCCTTGATCTTGTCGATGGTGCGCTGGACCAGGACCGGCGCCAGGCCCACCGACGGCTCGTCGATCAGCAGGATCTTGGGCGCGGTCATCAGCGCGCGGGCGAGCGCCAGCATCTGCTGCTCGCCGCCGCTCATCGAGCCGGCGAGCTGGCGGCGGCGCTCCTGCAGTCGTGGAAAGATCTCGTAGCTGTAATCGAGATTGCGCTGAAGCGCGGCGCGCGCCGTGCTGCGGAACGCGCCGAGAAAGAGGTTCTCCTCGACCGTCAGCTTCGGAAAGAGCCGGCGGCCCTCCGGCACCAGCGCGACGCCGCGGTCGACGATCTGCTCGGTCGAAAGCCGCGTGAGATCGTGCGCCTCGCCTTCGATGGTGGCGACGATCGCGCCCGATTGCGGCCGCAACATGCCCATGACGCATTTCATCAGCGTCGACTTGCCGTTGCCGTTGGTGCCCAAGAGCGCGACGGTTTCGCCCGCGCGCACCTCCATCGTCACGTCCTCGAGGACGCGGACCTGACCGTAAGCGGCATTGAGGCCGCGGATGGAGAGGCTACTCGCCAATGTACGCCTTCACCACTTCGGGGTTGCGCACGACGTCCTCCGGCGCGCCGTCGGCGATCTTGCGGCCGGCGACCAGCACGACCAGGCGCTGCGAAAAGCTCATCACGGCACGCATGATGTGCTCGATCAGGATCACCGTGACACCTTGCTCGTTGAGCTTGACCAGCAGCGCCAAGATGTCGTCGATCTCGGAATGCGACAATCCGGCCATCGCCTCGTCGGCGATCAGCAGCTTGGGCGCCGCGGTCATGGCGCGCGCGAGCTCGAGCTTGCGCATCTCGATCTGCGTCAGGTCGCGCGGCCGGCGATCGGCCTTCTCGTGCAGCCCAACCTGGGTCAGCACCTCCTCGACGCGGACGTCGATCTGGGCGTGCGACAGATGCTGGCCGTGCCGCGCGTTGACGGTGTAGAGCGCCGGCACGTGCAGGTTCTCGGCCACGGTCATGCTGCGGAACGGCTTCGGCAGCTGAAAGCTCCGCGCCAACCCCAACCGCGTGCGGCTGTGCGTGGGCAGGCCATCGAGGCGCTTGCCGTCGAAATGCACGCTGCCGCTCTCGTTGCGGAGCGCGCCGGTGATGCAGTTGACCAGCGTGCTCTTGCCCGAACCGTTGGGACCAATGAGGCCGACGCGCTCGCCCGGCGCCACGTCAAGGTCGATCGCCTCGAGCGCGACGAAGCCGCCGAAGCGCTTGCCGAGCTTGTCGACCTGGAGCAGCGCGCTCACGCCGCCTCCTTTTTCGCCGCCGGCCGGCGCCGGGCGCGCACGCCGCGCTCGAACAGGCCGACGATGCCGTTGGGCGCGGCGACGACGAACACCACCAGGATAACGCCGACGAGCAGCAGGTTGAGGGCGGACGAGATAGTCACGGTCGCAACCTGCTGGATCGTTGCCAGCAGCAGTGCGCCGATGACTGGCCCGAGCCAGCTCGACGTGCCGCCGATCAGCGGCATGGCGATGCTGTTGATCGCGAACGCCAGATTGAAGCCCGAGGCCGGATCGAGATAGGTCACGTAATAAGGCAGCGGCGCGCCCGCCATGCCCATCAGCGCGCCCGACAGCACCGTGGCGATCACCTTGAGCTTGAGTGTCGGCACGCCAGCCGCCTCGGCCGCGAGCTCGTCGTCGCGGATGGTGGCGAGACCGTAACCGAGCTTCGAATGCTCGATCGCACGGGCGATGCACACGGCGACGGTGGACAGCGCCAGCATCAGCAGGAACAGGTACTGGATATAGGGATGGCCGAACGGGTCGGTCTCCGGCCGGATGATATAAACGCCGCGCGAGCCGCCGACGAAGTCCCAGTTGGTGATCAGCGTCTGCAGCACGATCGCCAGCGCCAGCGTGGCGATGGCGAAGAACACGCCGCGCAACCGCAGCGTGAGGTAGCCCATGCCGAGCCCCACCAAGCCCGCCATTGCGCCGCCGACCACGATCGACACCATCAGCGGCGGATCGATCAGCTTGTGCAGCACCACCGCGCTGTAGGCGCCGATCGCGAAGAAGCCGGCGGTGCCGAAATTGACGTAGCCGGTATAGCCGCCGAGGATGTTCCACGCCGTCGCCATGACGACGTATTGCAGCACGACATAGCCGGCGAAGAAGAAATAATCGTTGGTGACGAGGCGAGAGGCGAAGGCGAGCGCGAGCGTCACCAGCACGGCGATCAGGCAGAAATAGCGCGTCGGGAGATATCGCACGGCCTAGCGCCCCATCAACCCGGCGGGCCGGAAGGCCAGCGTCAGCAGCAGGAAGCCGAAGGCAACCGCGGGCGACCACGAGGGACCGTAGAATGTCGCCGTCAGGCTCTCCATGACGCCGATCAGCATGGCCGCGGTCAGCATGCCGGGAAAGCTGCCCATGCCGCCGAGCACGACGATGGCGAAGACGCGGCCGATGTAGTCGCGGCCGATCGATGGCTCGACCGGCTGGATGATGATGAGGCACGAGCCGGCGAGCGCGGCGGTCGCGATCGAGATGGCGAAGGCGATGCTCTTGATCCGCTGCGGCCGGATCGCCATCAGCTTGAGCGCGAGATCGTCCTGCGACACCGCCAGGATGGCGCGACCGATGAAGGTCTTGGACAGGAACAGCTGGAGCAGGCCGACCATCACCAGCGACACCATGAAGGGCACCAGCATTCGCAGCGGCAGCTCGGCGTCGCCGATATAGATGCTTGGGCCGATATAGGGCGCCGTCACGAAGCGGTAATCGACGCCGAAGATCAGGATCAGCGCCACCTCGGTGATGAACAGGATGCCGAAGAAGAAGGCGAGGCCGCGCAGCGCCTCCTCGCCGCGACGCTCGAACGAATAGTAGTAGACTTGGTAGATCGCCGTACCGAGCAGATAGAAGAACGGCAACGCCAGAACGCCCGCCAGGACCGGATCGATGCCGAAATCCGTGTTGAGGATGTAGGCGATGAACGCTCCCAGGATGATGAAAGCGGGATGGGCCAGGTTGGCGATGTCCAGCATGCCAAACGAGATCGCCACGCCGACGCTGACCGCGGCGTAGAATCCGCCCAGCAGCAGCCCGGAGACCACGGCATTGACCAGAAGCGATAGCATCAGGCGGCGCGCGACTGGGGACGGGCAGTGGAGCGCGCCGGCAGGTCAACTCGGGAGGTAGAACCCAGGCGCCACGGCCGCGTGAGGCTGGCGGCCGGACGCGGCGGCGCGAGAACCGTGGACATACACCCCTCCCGAAAATCCCGGCCTTCGCGGCCGGGGTGCGGCGACCTGCCGCTTTGGCGGGCCCTAGAATGTCCGAAGCGCTCGGCCTTTACCAGTGCAGAGCCGCCATTCGGTCCAAGAAAGCCATTGATACGGCTCGACGATTTTGACGCGGCGGCCCTATCAATGGCGATCGTCGGCATTAACCGTGCGCGATCGCATTTACTTAACTGGATGTGAAAATTAATAATAAGAATGCGAGTCGCCTGCGATTTATTTGGTTAATTCCAGTATTTACCTTGACTTGTACTTGTATTTTGCGAAATCTAGCGGGGTCACAACCAGCGTTGCCATGACGCCGCAATTCAACCCGACCAACTTCCTCGGCACCGAGGAAACCGCGCGCATCGCCGAAGATCTGGCGGCGAAGCATGGCCGTGGCGCCCTCATCCTGGCGGCGACGCGAGCACGCCGCGCCAGCGAGATCGGCGACCAACTCGCCTATGCCGCCTGGGAGGCCGTGCTCGAAGCGACCAGCGACCTGCTCGAACGTTCGCCCTGGTGCTATCTCTGATCCACGACTGAGCCGCCAATCCGGTTGACGGCCTGCACGCCCGCCGCCACCCTCCGGCGATGGCGAAGCGCTATGAAACTCTCCTAGTCGAGACGCCCGAGCCGCATCTGCTGCTCGTGACGCTCAACCGGCCGCAAGTCGCCAACGCCCTCAACACCCGCATGATGCAGGAGCTGCTCGACCTGTGGACCGGCTTGGTCGCGGGTCCCGGCGATGCACGCTGCGTCGTGCTGACCGGCGCGGGCGACCGCGCCTTCTGCGCCGGCGCCGACCTCAAGGAGCGCAACGGCATGACCGAGGAGGCGTGGCTCGAGCAGCACGCCATCATCGAGCGCGAGCAGGAGATGCTGTTGCATGTGCCGGTGCCGGTCATCGCCGCGGTCAACGGCGCGGCATTCGCGGGCGGACTCGAGCTCATGCTCGCCTGTGACTTCGCCTATGCCGCGGCCACCGCCCGCTTCGCGCTGACCGAAACGACGCTCGGCCTGATGCCCGGCGCCGGCGGCACGCAGACCCTGCCGCGCACCGTCGGCGAGCGCCGCGCCAAGGAGATCGTGCTCGGTGGACGGCCGTTCAGCGCCGAAAACGCGCTCGCCTGGGGCATGGTCAACCGGCTGTGCGCACCCGGCCGGCTGATGGCCGAAACGCTGGAGACCGCGCGAGCGATCGCCGCGAACGCGCCGCTGGCGGTGCGCCAGGCCAAGAAATCGATCCACGGCGGCTTGCAGCGGCCGCTGGACGAGGCCATACGCTTCGAAATCGAGTGCTACGAAAAACTGGTCGCGACATCGGACCGGCGCGAGGGCATCGCGGCCTTCAACGAGAAGCGGAAACCCCGCTTCGTCGGGCATTGAATGGATTCGGCCGCCGGCGCCGCCGCTCTGCCCGCGATCCCGCTGGGCGCGGACTTTCCGGAGATTCGCGACGGCGTGCGCCGGATTTGCGCGCGCTTTCCCGGCAGCTACTGGCGTGCGCGCGAGGAGCAGCAGGAATATCCGGCGGAGTTCGTCGCAGCGCTGACTGAAGCCGGCTATCTCGCGGCGCTTATTCCCGAGACCTATGGCGGCGCCGGGTTGCCGCTGCGCGCCGCTGCCGTGATCCTCGAAGAGATCCACGCCGCCGGCTGTAACGCCGGCGCCTGCCACGCCCAGATGTATATCATGGGCATGCTGTTACGGCATGGCAGCGAGGCGCAGAAGCGCCGCTATCTGCCGGGCATTGCCGCGGGCGAGTTGACGCTCCAGGCTTTCGGCGTGACCGAGCCGACCACCGGCAGCGATACCCTCAAGCTCAAGACCCGGGCCGAGCGCCGCGGCGATCACTACGTGGTGCGCGGCCAAAAAGTCTGGACCTCGCGCGCGCTCCAGTCCGACCTGATGCTGTTGCTGGCGCGGACCACGCCCGTTGAAAAGGTGGAAAAACGCGGCGAGGGGCTATCGGTCTTCCTCGTCGACCTCAAGGCGGCGCGCGACCGGGGCGTCACGATCAAGAAGCTGCCGGCGATGATCAACCACAACACGACCGAGGTGTTCTTCGACGACGTGGCGGTGCCGGCCGAGAACCTGATCGGCGAGGAGGGCAAGGGCTTCCGCTACATCCTCGACGGCATGAACGCCGAGCGCATCCTGATCGCCGCCGAGGCCATTGGCGATGCGTGCTGGTTCATCCATACGGCGACCGAATACGCCAAGACGCGGATCGTCTTCGACCGGCCGATCGGCCAGAACCAGGGCGTCCAGTTCCCGATTGCCCGCGCCTTCGCCGAGACCGAAGCCGCGGACCTGATGGTGCGCAAGGCCGCCGCGCTGTTCGATGCCGGCCAGCCCTGTGGCCCCGAATCGAACATGGCCAAGCTGCTGGCGGCCGACGCCTCATGGCATGCGGGCGAGGCTTGCCTCCAGACCCACGGCGGCTTCGGCTTCGCGCGCGAATACGATGTCGAGCGCAAATGGCGCGAGACGCGGCTGTTCCAGGTGGCGCCGATCTCGACCAACCTGGTGCTGGCCTATCTGGCCGAGCATGTGCTTGGATTGCCGCGGTCGTACTGATCCCGCAAGGAAGCCGATCGATGACCACGCCCATTCCCGCGCAGAAATCGCCCTACGGCATCACGCTCGAGGCGGGCAAGGAATATTGGTGGTGCGCCTGCGGCCGCTCCAAGAGCCAGCCGTTCTGCGACGGTTCGCACAAAGGCACCGGCCTCGCGCCGGTCGGGTTCAAGGCCGAGAAGAGCGGCGAGCACTGGCTTTGCGGTTGCAAATCGACCGGAACCAAGCCGTTCTGCGACGGCTCGCACAAGCGGATCTAGCCGGCGCTCAGCCGCTGGGGCTGTGCTGCTCGATATCCTCGGCGACCTCTTTGCAGGCCTCGCCGAGCTCTAGCAATTCCGCGCGTTGGGCACGCTTTTTGGCCTTTTCGGCGCGTTCCTTGTACTGGCGCGCCTGTTCCCACCAGTAACTGGCTTCATCCATCGCGATCCCCCATCGAGGAAAGCGGAAATGCCTAGGCCGCGGCCTCGGCGACATCGCCGCGCGTCAAACGGCGATGGCGTAAAGCTTCCCTCGCCTGCTCGACGGTGGCAAGCACTTCGTCGATCTCGATCCCGTCACGTTTCCTCAAAAGCTGCGCAATCGGGTCGGTCAACAAATCTTCGATGGTCGGCTCGATGTTGCCGCGGAAGGCTCGGTTTGGCATGGGCATCCCTCATTCACTGAATGGAGGATGCACCCTGCCGGTGACATGACGGCGTCAAACCTTGGGCAAAGTTATGGCGTTTAGAACTTGATCATGTTGTAGCGCGTCAGCACCGACTTGGCGGCGACCAGCGGCGCGTGGACGAAGTTGTAGGCCACGTAGAGCTCGTCGAATGCGCTCTCCGCTGACATGCCGTCGACCGGCACAACGACGTTGAAGCCGCGCAGCGTGGCCTCGTCGCCGGTATGCAGGACCGCGCCATGTGCCGCGGTGCCGGTCACGATCACGGTCGTGATGCCGTGATCCTTGAGAATCTTCTCGAGGTCGGTGTGAAGGAATTTGTCCGGCCCCGATTGCACGGCCGACTCGCCGTTCTCGCGGGCGACCGGCGGCAGGATGTCCTGCACCGCACCGCCGAAGACGTAGCTGTAGACCACCAGCATGTGGTGGGCGCGCGCCTCGGCCAGGAACTTCGCGGTCGCGGGCAGGGACGCGACACAGCGTGGCCGGACCTTGTCGTTGCAGGTCTGCTTGACGAAATCGAGCAGCAGCAGCGCGGTGGTCTTGGGATCGACGGTCACTTCCTTGAGCGCGGGCGCCGGCGGGATTTGGATGCCTGACCATTCGTCGATGATGGTCTGCTGCGCGCTGGCCGGCGCGGCGATGGCGACAAACGCCGCGAGCGCGGCGGCGAAGGCTATTCCGAATTTCGATTTCATGATGTTTCCTCCCTAGCTTGGTTCAGCTATTCCAATTCGAGATTACGTCGATTGACGCCGATGTCACCTCATTAGCTGGGAGGGAGTAATCAAGCCCTCCTGTTCAATGTATAGTTCTCCAAGGCGCGTAATAAAGTAACGGGACCCATCGGAATGCACGTAGTCTTTTTTCTCGACGAGTGCGTCCAACGCTCGTTTCAGGTTTGCCTTCATTTTTGGGCGTGCCCACTTACACAGTTCATCGTATGTCGCTCCGTCTTCGCCGCGCTGATATAGGAGGGCCGTGCAGTGATCGGTGACCTGAAGTTTCGGATTGAGAATTTTTAGAAAACCGTCGAAGTCCTGCACAACGGGCGCAACACGTTTCACTATCCCGGCCACAATTTTTGAAGCTTCGTTGGCTGGAACGTTGTGATAAAGGCGAATGAATTCCGCCAGCACCCAGTCAAGAACGCCGATCACAAGCGTCGCATCTTGAAGGTTAGGGTCAATGCCATCAGCGAGATGCGCGGTGTCGCGCTTGTTGCGGATGTCATAGACAAGGCGGAGAGAACGGGGGATATGCAATCGGATTGAGTCGTTGAATGTCGATCCATCGAGATTGGACAGGTCGAGAATGAGCTTGTCCGTGTTAGCTAAGGGCCTCGTGAGTGGGGTGAACTTCCCACCCTTGGTCTCGTATTCTAGTAATCGGAATGCTGCCTCGCAGAACCTTCCGCCTTCGACGGCCGAAAGTCGCAATCCGCCCAAATAGAAATTGCGCTTTGCTTCAGAATGCGCTTCAAGCAATTCGTGAATAAGCTTCCTGTCTAGCTTTGACGCAAGCAACGCTTCAATTGTTGCGCGCATGCACTACGCCGTCTTCCTAGATTTCCTCTTTGCTCGTCCTCTGTGCCGAACTTTTTCAGCGGCCTCGGCCTCCTTCACCGCTTGCTGGTCGGGAAGCGCTAGCACCACGTCTTCACCCAATGTCGTGAGCTGCTTTTCCTTGGCACTGCGCCTGGATAAATATTTTGATTGTCGTGTGGCGTTATCGAGGGCGCGCGTCATGTTGATATTCGGGCCACCAGACTCTGTATGTGCTTTCCCGATGTCCTTCGATGAAAAACCAGGTTGTCCAGTCGTTTGGGCAAGAAAGTAACCAAGGCAGGCAACGCGCTGAACATCGGTCGTGGGTCGCTTTATACGAATAAGTGCGCGGGCGTCTTTTTTCGCAACCGCTGACTGAACGTCAGTGGTAGGCGCCGCTGTGACAGCAGCGTTTACTCCAACGGCAGCACCAGGCTGAGGTCCACCGGCGCCCACTCCCGCCGCTTGGATGTTCAGGCTCCATCGACTTGCCGCTGATTGCAGGACCCATTGCTTCTCCGCGTCTGGTAATGGGTCCAGTGCTTTCACAACGATCACCAGTGCACTTGTCGAATCTTGCTTCTTCCCGGCCATGTGTCCCCCCATTATTCCATTTCAAATGAAAGAACTGCGATACGCCATCTTCTATACTCCGATTGGACTGCCTACTCCCACTCGATGGTGCCGGGCGGTTTCGAGGTGACGTCGTAGACCACCCGGTTGATGCCTTTGACCTCGTTGATGATCCGCGTCGCGACGCGGCCGAGCAGTTCGTGCGGAAAGGGATAATAGTCGGCGGTCATGCCGTCGGTCGACGTCACCGCCCGGAGCGCGCAAACGTGATCGTAGCTGCGGGTGTCGCCCATGACGCCGACGGTCTTGACCGGCAACAGCACAGCGAAGGCCTGCCAGATCGCGTCGTAGAGCCCGGCGTTGCGGATTTCCTCGAGATAAATCGCATCGGCCTTGCGCAGGATGTCGAGCTTCTCGCGGGTGATCTCGCCGGGTATGCGAATGGCGAGGCCGGGACCGGGGAAGGGATGGCGCTTCACCATGTCGTCGGGCAGGCCCAATTCGCGGCCGAGTTCGCGCACCTCGTCCTTGAAAAGTTCACGGAGCGGCTCGACGAGCTTCATCTTCATGCGCTCGGGCAGGCCGCCGACATTGTGATGCGACTTGATGGTGACCGACGGGCCGCCCGAAAAGCTCACGGATTCGATCACGTCGGGATAGAGCGTGCCCTGCGCGAGAAAGTCGGCGCCGCCGATCTTGTGCGCCTCCTCGTCGAAGACGTCGATGAAGGTGGCGCCGATGGTCTTGCGCTTGCGCTCGGGATCGGTGACGCCGGCGAGCTTTTTCAGGAACAGGGCGCTGGCGTCGCGGTGGACCAGCGGAATGTTGTAGTGGTCGCGGAACAGACCGACGACCTGCTCGGACTCGCCGGCGCGCATCAGGCCGGTGTCGACATAGATGCACGTTAGCTGGTCGCCGATCGCTTCGTGGAGGAGCACGGCGACGACCGATGAATCGACGCCGCCCGACAGCCCCAATACCACCTTGCCCTTGCCCACCTGTTGACGCACGCGCGCGATGGCCTGCGCCTTGAACGCTGCCATCGACCAATCGCCGCGGCAGCCGGCGACATGATGGGTGAAGTTCCTGAGCAGCGCGGTGCCGTGCGGCGTGTGCATCACTTCGGGATGGAACTGCACGCCGTAGAAGTGCCGCGCGTCGTCGGCGATGGCGGCGAAGGGCGCACCGTCGCTGATGCCGACCACCCTGAATCCGGGCGGCAGCACGTCGACGCGGTCGCCGTGGCTCATCCATACCTGCTCGCGCTGGCCCTGCTTCCACAGGCCGTCGAACAGCTTGCAGTCGGCGGTGACGTCGAGAAAGGCGCGGCCGAATTCGCGGTGGTCGGATGGCGAGACGCGGCCGCCGAGCTGCGCGCACATGGTCTGCTCGCCGTAGCAGATGCCGAGCACCGGCACGCCGAGCTCGAACACCTTTTGCGGCGCGCGCGGCGAAGCGTGCTCGTGCACCGAGGCCGGACCGCCCGACAGGATCACCGCCTTGGGCGCGAAGGCGGCGAGCTTCTCGGCCGTGATGGCAAAGGGATGGATCTCACAATAGACGCCGCTCTCGCGCAGGCGCCGGGCGATGAGCTGCGTCACCTGGCTGCCGAAATCGAGGATGAGGACTTTCTCGGCGCTCGGCGCGGTCATGGTGCGAGCATCATCCTTGAGCGGGCGCGTCGGGCGCAACCGCCTTGCGCTCGAGGACGGCGACGAAAAACCCATCGGTGCCGTGGCGCGCCGGCGTGAGGTGGAGCATCGCGCCCTTCTCCGGCGCCTTGCCACCGATCGAATCGCGCCAGACCCGCCAGGCCGGCAAGAGCACGAAGTCGGAATGCGTGCCGAGGAAGGCCTCGACCTGGTCCTCGTCCTCCTCGTTGAGCAGCGAGCAGGTGGCATAGATCAGCCGCCCGCCCGGCTTCACCAATCGCGCCGCCGAATCGAGAATCTCGGCCTGGAGTGCGGTCAGCTCGGCGAGGTCCTCCGGCGTGAGCCGCCACTTGGCGTCGGGATTGCGCCGCCAGGTGCCGGTGCCGGTGCACGGCGCGTCGACGAAGACGCGATCGAAGCTCGCCTTGTGCCGCTTGACCCATTTATCGCGCGCACCCGACAACGGCACGCGCTGGACGATGCTGGCGCCGGCGCGGCGCAGCCGCTCGGTGGCGCGTTCGAGCCGCCGGGCGGAGATATCGCTGGCGATGAGGTGGCCGCGATTGTTCATGCTGGCGGCGAGCGCCAGCGTCTTGCCGCCGGCGCCGGCGCAGAAATCCATCACCCGCATGCCGGGCTGCGCGTCGGCAAGCAACGCCGCGACCTGCGAGCCTTCGTCCTGAACCTCGATCAGGCCCTGGCGGAACGGCTCCAATTGGCCCAAGGGCACCCGCTCCTTGAGGCGCAAGCCGAGCGGCGACAGTGCGGTCATCTCGGCTTCGATGCCGGCGCGCTGCAGCGCGATGCGCGCCTTGCCGCGGTCGCCCTTGAGCGTGTTGACGCGCAGGTCGAGCGTCGCCTCGCCGTTGAGCGCCGCGGTCTCGCGGGCCAGATCCTTGCCAAGCGACGCCACGAGATGCGGTCCGAGCCATTCGGGATAGTTGCCGCGCACGTGCGGCGGCATGTCCGGGTGCGCGAGCGCGCGGCCGGCGAGCGACGCGACCATCTCGGTTTCGTCGGCCGTCAGGGTCGCTGGTCTAAACCGGTCACCGTCGCAGGCGTCGCGGATCGCGCTCGCGTGCCAACCTTCCACCAGCGCCAGCGCCGCCAGCATGCGGCACCGAGTGTCTGCCAGCAGGCCATTGCCGGTGCGCCCGATCCACCAGTCAAGCTGCGCGCGATGGCGCAGCACGGCATAGATGTGGCCCGAAATCGCCGCGCGGTCGGACGAGCCGGCGAAGCGGTGGCGGCGGAACCAGTTCGCGACCAAATCGTCGGCGGGCGCCGTTCCCTTGTTGATTTCCGCCAGAAGCCCGGTCGCCGCCTCGACTTGCGCGCCCGGCGTCACAGTTCCTGCCGGTAGTTCGGCGACTCGCGGGTGATGGCGATGTCGTGCACGTGGCTCTCGCGCAGTCCCGCGCCGGTGATGCGCACGAATTTGCAGTTGCGCTGCATCTCGGCGATCGTCCGGTTGCCGGTGTAGCCCATTGCCGCCTTGAGGCCGCCGACGAGCTGGTGGACGACGTTGGCGACCGGGCCCTTGTGCGGCACGCGGCCCTCGACGCCCTCGGGCACCAGCTTGAGCTCGCTTTGGACTTCCTGCTGGAAGTAGCGGTCGGCCGAGCCGCGCGCCATCGCGCCCACGGAGCCCATGCCGCGGTAGGATTTGTAGGAGCGGCCCTGATAGAGGAACACCTCGCCCGGGCTTTCGTCGGTGCCGGCAAAGAGCGAGCCGAGCATGACGCAATCGGCGCCGGCGGCGATCGCCTTTGCCAGATCGCCCGAGAACTTGACGCCGCCGTCGGCGATCACCGGCACGTTCTTCTTCCGGCAGGTCTCGACGACGTCGAGGATCGCGGTGAGCTGCGGCACGCCGACGCCCGCGACGATCCGGGTTGTGCAGATCGAGCCCGGGCCGATGCCGACCTTCACCGCGTCGGCGCCGGCGTCGACCAACGCATCGGCGCCCTCGGGCGTGGCGATGTTGCCGGCGACGATCTGGGTGTAGTTGCTGAGCTTGCGGATGCGGTTGACGGTATCAAGCACGCGCGACGAGTGGCCATGCGCGGTGTCGACCACGAGCACGTCGACGCCGGCATCGAACAACGCCTCCGCGCGCTTGACGCCGTCCGGTCCGGTGCCGGTGGCGGCGCCGACGCGCAGCCTGCCGGCTTCGTCCTTGGTAGCGTTGGGAAAACGCTGCGATTTCTCGATGTCTTTGACGGTGATCAGGCCGACGCAGCGGAAATCCTTGTCGACCACCAGGACCTTCTCGATCCGGTGCTGGTGCAGCAGCTTCTTGGCTTCTTCGCGCGTCACGGTCTCGCGCACGGTGATCAAGTGGTCCTTGGTCATCAGCTCGGCAATCGGCTGACTGGGATTCGAGGCAAAGCGGACGTCGCGGTTGGTGACGATGCCGACGAGCTTCTGCGTCTGGCGCTCGACCACGGGAATGCCGGAAATCTTGTTGTCGGCCATCAGCTTGAGGGCATCGGCCAGCGTCGCATCGGGAGCGATGGTGACCGGGTTCACCACCATGCCGGCCTCGAACTTCTTTACCTTGCGGACCTCATCCGCCTGTTCGGAAATCCCAAGATTGCGATGCACGATGCCGAGGCCGCCGACTTGCGCCATGGCGATCGCGAGTGCGCTTTCTGTCACCGTGTCCATCGCCGCTGAAACCAGCGGAATGCCCAGCCCGATCTCGCGCGTGAGGCGCGTGCGCGTGTCGCTTTCGGTGGGAAGGACGGCGGACGCGGCGGGCACAAGCAGGACGTCGTCGAAAGTCAGCGCCTGCCGGATATTCATTGATGCCTCCCGTTCGCCCGGGTCGGGCGAGGTTGGCGCCGCATAATACACGGAAGCGTCCCCAAGGGAAGCGCGCCAAGCGCCCGGCGGCGCATGCCTCTGATGCCGGAAAGCCTAGATGCCGCGGCCGCGAAAGCCCTGCCCGACCAGATAGACTTCGGCCGACTCGCTACGCGACGCCGGCGGCTTGGCATGGCGGATCTGCGCGAAGTCGCGCTTGAGGCGCTGCAGCAATTCGCCCTCTGCGCCGCCTTGATAGACCTTGCAGACGAAGGCGCCGCCCGGGGCCAATACTTCGGCGGCAAAATCGTACGCCGCCTCGGCGAGCGCGACGATCTTCACGTGGTCGGTCGCGCCGTGGCCGGTCGCCGGCGCCGCCATATCCGACAACACAATGTCGGCCGCGCCACCGAGCGCCGTCTTGATGCGGGCCGGCGTAGCGGCCGCGGTGAAATCGGCGCGGATCAGGGTTGCGCCTGGGATCGGCGGCATTTCGAGCACGTCGATACCGAGCACAAAGCCCTTGCCCCTGGCGCTGTGGGTGCGCTCCACGGCAACCTGAGTCCAGCCGCCGGGTGCAGCCCCCAGGTCGACCACGCGTGCGCCGGGTTTCAGCACGCGGAAGCGATCATCAAGCTCCGCCAGCTTGAACGCCGCGCGCGAGCGATAGCCCAGCCGCTTGGCCTCGCGCACGTAGGGATCGTTGAGCTGACGCTGCAGCCACTGGGTCGATGACGCCGTGCGCCGCCCCGCTGTCTTGACGCGCACCGCACTACTGCGCGGCGGTGCGCCACCCTTCGCGCCGGCACCCATCCGGCTGCCCGAAGGCCACGAACCCTTGCGTGCCATCAGGCCAAGCTCGAGCCGTCGGCGCCGACGAGGCTCATCAGGATGCCCTCGCGGATGCCGCGGTCGGCGACGGCGAGGTGACCGACGGGCCATAGCGTGCAGATCGCCTCGAGAATGGCGCAGCCCGCGAGCACGAGATCGGCACGATCCTGGCCGATGCAGGGATGCGCCGCACGGTCGGCATAGGCCATCGACACGAGCCGGCGCGTCACCCGTGCGATCGAGGCAAAGTCCAGCGCGGTGCCGTCGACGCGCGCGCGGATGTAGCGCGGTAGATTGAGATAGAGCGCACTCAGGATCGTGACGGTGCCCGAGCTGCCGATCATCTGCACCTCGCCCGCCCGGATGTGCCGGCCGATGCCGAAGCGCTCCTCGAATGCCATCAGCGGCCGGCGTATTTCCTCGACGATTGCCTCGTAGGTTTCGGCGTCGAGCTCACGTCCGCCATAACGGTCCGCGAAGGTGACGACGCCTTGCGGAATCGAGATCGAGCCGTCGATGACCGGTGGCGCCGCCGGGTCGGACGGCACGGTAACCCATACCAGCTCGGTCGATCCGCCGCCGATATCGAAGACCACTGCGCGCGGCTTGCGCCGGTCAAGTAATGGAGCGCAGCCGTTCACGACCAGCCGGGCTTCCTCGTCGCTCGAAATGATCTCGATCGCAATGCCGGTTACGGCGCGCACGCGGTCGAGGAATTCGGCGCAATTCTGCGCGCGGCGACAGGCTTCGGTCGCGACATAACGAGCCGCCGCGACGCGCCGGCCGGCGACCCGCTGCGCGCAAATCCGGAGTGCTTCGATGGTGCGCCCCATGGCGGCCTCGGACAGGTGACCGGTGGCCGCCAAGCCTTCGCCGAGCCGCACGATACGGGAGAATGCTTCGACGACGCGAAACCCGCTCCGACCCGCGGCACGCGCCATCAGCAAACGGCAGTTATTGGTGCCGAGATCGAGGGCCGCGTAAGTCGGCGTGCCACGTTCTCCGGCCGGTGATCGATCGGATGGCAAGTGAGGTCGCGGCACACGGCAGCTCGTTAAGAGGGGTTTTGCGGATGCTACCGCATGAATTCGCGGAAGCGAAGCAGCCTCGGGCCGAGCCAGCGCGGCATGCCATACGATTATTCGGCAGCGCAGCATAAGGCATGCGGCTTCGGCCGATTAAATGCGGCAACGCCGGTTCACATATCACGGTCACGAGGTTGCCAATCCCGGCTTTCTCACCGTTCGAAGGAGAACTCTCATGCGTACGTTCACCGTTTTGCGGGCATTCGCGCTCGCTGCCGCCCTGTCGGCGCCACTGGCACAGGCCGCACTGGCCGGCCAGCAGGAACAACAGGCGATGACGGGTCAGAATGCGGTCAACACGCCGTTCTTCGGCGCCAACCCGTATTCCAACGCGCTGACCGCGCCCCCGGTCGGCGACTAACCAGCGGTCCGGGCGTTGGGTCACCGCCGATGGGCGGTGGCTCAACGCGCGCCGTTCTGTCCGTTCTTCAGATTTTCCCGCAGGAAATTGATCAGCGCTTGCAGCGGCGCCGGTACGTGGCGCCGGCTCGGATAATAGAGGAAGAACTCGTCGGTATCCGGCAGCAGCCAATCCTCGAACAGCTGCATCAGCCGTCCATCCGACGCGCCGTCCTTGACATAATGCCAGTTCGCGTAGAGCAGGCCGACACCGTCGAGCGCGGCGCGCACCGCCACATCCGGATCGTTGACGATCAGCGTGCCCTCCGGCGTCGCTTCGAAGCCCTTTCCGTTCTCCTGGAAGCGCCACGGGATGAAACTGCCGCCTGGCAGGCGGAAGCGGATCGCGCTGTGGTGAGCGAGATCGCGTGGCGTCGCGGGGGCCGGATGCCGCGCGAGGTAGCTGGGCGCCGCGACCACAACGCGCCGGATCGGGTCGGAAATGCGCACTGCGATCATGTCGCGGTCGATCCGGTCGCTAAGGCGAATGCCCGCATCGAAGCGGCTGGCGACGATGTCGACCAGGGTGATGTCGACTGAAATATCGAGTTGAATGTCGGGATAAGCGGCGAAGAAGCGCTGCAGCGCGGGCGCCAGCACGAAGCTTGCCGCCGGCGGCGGCACGGTCAGGCGGATGAGCCCGGCCGGCTTGTCGCGAAACGCGCGGACCGTGTCGACCGCCGCGTCGAAGTCGGCGATCAGCGGGCGCAGGCGCTCGAGCAGCCGCTCGCCGGCCTCGGTCGGTGCGACGCTGCGCGTCGTGCGGTTGAGCAGGCGTACGCCGAGGCGTTCCTCGAGCTCGCGGATCGTCTGGCTGAGCGTCGATGGGGACATGCCGAGAGCCACCGCTGCCTTGGCAAAGGAACGGCGCTCGGCGATCGCCGCGAAGGCGCTCATCTCATCGAAGCGGGGATTACGCATTATTCCGATTCTCCGAACAGGCCATGCGAATTCTACGCACTCAGGCAGGGCAACCCCTCTGCCATTTTTGCAATGCACCAAAATCGGCAACGCGGGCCTGGCGCCATTCCGAGGACATTCGATGGACGGTGTTCTTTTTGTGACCTGAAGCGCCTTCGGCGCGGCTTCGCAATCGCGCCGCATCGCAGCTGCGCTTGGAGCCGCTCGCGGCCTAATGCACTTGGATGGCGCTTCAGGTCGGCGTTGCCGGCGTGCTGTCGACCGCCGCGCGGTCCGGCAGTTTCTCCGGCTCTTGCCCGGCGTCGGCTTCGGTCTGCTCGGTCTGTGCGGCGAGATAGCGGCCGTAGCGGCGCAACAACCACACCACGCGTTCAAGCAAGCTTGTGATCGCGAACAGCGATTCCTGATCGTGCGCGGATAATGCGTTGCTGGTCGCGATCACCCGGCGACGCAGGCTGTCGACGAGGCCTTCGCGTTCCGATGTCAGCGTCCGCAGCAGCGCAATCTCATCGGCGTTGCGCGTCCGGCAGGTTTCCTCGGCGGTCAGTAACAGCGCGCCTAGTCCCTGGGTTATGTTTTCCGCCAGGGAACGCATTGCCGCATCCTCGAACGGCCGTGTCAGCAGCAGCGCGAGCTCGCCCAACGATTCATGGATCTCGAGCAGCAATCCATTGAAACCCGCGCGATTGGCGGCGCTCTCGAGCACGTCGCGGCTGGCGCCGGTATCGGTCAGATCGTCGAGGAAGCGGCCGATCGCTTTGGCGAGGGTCGTGGCGACCGCGAGCACGGATTCGCGGCGCAGCGTCCTTGCGGCACCCTCCAGATGCTCCGCGATGCCGAGATGCAGCGGCATCAGGCTGGCGACGCGGACCTGTTCACGATCGACCAGCGCCAAGGCGCTCGCCGGCTCGCTGAGTGCGTCGGCATAGAGATAATGTGGCGCCGAAAGGCTTTCCTCCGCCGAGGCCGGCGATAGTCGCCCCAGCAACGGCAGAAGGGCCCGTCCGAACAGGACTTGGATGACGACCGCGGCGACCTGGCACGCGAGATAGATCAACACCACTTGATGCGAAATGCCAACGGCAATCGCGCGTGCGGCACCGACGATCAGCGGCACGCCGAAGGTGCGCTCGATGAAAAACAACGGCAGCAGCAGAAGGACGCCGAGCGTCTTGAACAATGCCTGGAGAATGGCGAGTTGTCGCGCCTTACCGGCGATCCGCAGCCCCATGAAGTACGTGGCGATGCCCGATCCGATGCTGGCGCCGAAGACCAGCAGCGCCGACTGTTCGAGCGTGAGCAACCCCGCCATTCCCATCGCCACGACCATGACTGATATCGCCGCCGAGGATTGCGTGACGACCGCGCCGGCGATGCCGGCGAGCAGTGCGGTCGGCGCCGCGCGCACCGCGATCGCAAGGAAGTCGCGCGCCCAGTACATGGCGTCGAGCTGATGCGAGGCATCGCGCATGAGCTCGAGGCCGAGAAAGAGCATCGCCGCACCGAAGGATGTCGAGACCAATGGCCGCCAGCGCGCCGATCGATCCAGGTTCAGGTAGAAGCAAATTCCGACGGCGCCGATCAGCGCGAGAACGAAAAGGTGAATGTCGATCGCCGCGATCATCACCAGTACGGCGGTGCCGACGTTCGACCACGCAAGGATCGGCGCGGACTCGCCGATGGTGATGAGATCTGCCTTGGCCAGGCTGATCAGGATCACGGTGACGGCGTTGGTGCTCTGCGTGAGCGCGCCGGAGATCAGACCGACGCTCGCGGCGAGCGCGGGGTGACCAGTCGACAGCGTCACCCAGTGGCGGAGCCGCCGTCCCGCGAGCTCGCCCATATTGCCGCTGATGCCCTTGATCCCAATAAAGAACAGGCCGATGCCCGCCAGGAACGAGGCGATGGAATCGAGCGTCAGGGTTGTGCCGCTCACGGCCGCACGCCGTCGCGTCTGTTGCTCGCCATGGCGCCGGGGGCGGGGAGCCAAACCACAGGGTGCTTGATAATGGGTCCGATTGCGGCCAGCGGTATTGACATGCCGATTATGCCGGCCGGAGCGGCCGGCGGGAACGCATAGCAGGGGAACGTCTGGTTAACAAATTTGGATGTCGGTTCTGTGACACCGGCTCTCCCCAAGTGTGCTCGGCCTGTGCTAAAAAACCGGCGCGATGCCCCTGCTGGGGGATCGTCTAACGGTAGGACAGCGGACTCTGACTCCGCGAGTCTAGGTTCGAATCCTAGTCCCCCAGCCATTTATAGATCACCGATTTGGTCGTCGGCCACACGTCACCGCCCGTCTCGGCAGTGGTTCTGGAACGCCGCGAAAGCAGCCGGTCAACTGCCGGGGTGTTCGGTTTGCTCGGCGCGCTGTCGCAACGTTGACTTCAGGATCGCAAGGCGGAATGCAACGGCGCCATACGTCGCCACACAATAGGGAACGGCGTAGGTCAGGAGGACCTTGGTGATATTGATGGTCCCGCCATTCAGGAGAACATCGCCCTGATTGATAAGGTTGAGCACCGTTCCCACGATTGCGGCGACAATGAATGAGCGCCGTGGCACGCCATCGGACATGCAATGCAGGCAAACACGTGATAACCAATTCATCGGGTCACCTTATTCTTTGGCATTCTTCGCCGATCGCTCGCGTATTTCAATCAGTGGCAAAATCCTGCGATTGGTGCGGCAACGGCCGAAAATGATAACAGCGCATAGCGGCCAACGATCGCCAAGAGGGCTTCGCTCAAGCCTGTGCATGCGTTCGGACCAATATCGACTTCATCGACATCGACCCCGCGGATCGGACGCAGCCCATGCTGACGGCCTCTGTGCAGCGTTGCTAAGAGTCGCGGCCGATGCTGTCGACGCTTGAGCGTTATCGGCGTATCGCGCCATTCTACGATTTGCTCGATTGGCCGTTCGAGCATGGCCGCTATCGAGCGCTGCGATCGCAGCTTTTCGTTGGCCTCTCCGGACACATCTTGGACGCTGGTGTCGGTACCGGCCGGAATATGCCGTTTTACCCGCCGGGTGCTACCGTCGCAGGCATCGACCTCAGCGCGGCGATGCTGGCGCGCGCGGCGTGCCGTCGGACTTTGTCGCGCGCCGCGTCAATTGACCTCCGCGTGATGGATATAACGCGGCTCGAGTTTCCCACTGCGTCGTTCGACGCTGCCGTCGCGTCTTTTCTGTTTTGCGTCCTGGCTGATGAGTTGCAGCCGGCCGCGCTGCGCGAGCTCGTGCGCGTGGTAAAGCCCGACAGGCCGATCCGCTTGCTCGAATATGTGCGGCCACGCGGTGCAGTTCGGCGATTCATCTCGCGGCTGTGGGCGCCATGGATCGCGTGGGCGTATGGCGCAAGCTTTGACCGGCGAACGGAGGCGCATATTCGCGACGCCGGCCTTGCCATCGTCTCGAGCCGCTACGTTGTGCCGGATCTCATCAAGCTCATTGAAGTGCGTGCATCGCCTTAGCGCGCGCGGTCGTTGAGCCGGTCCCACCGCTGATGCCGGGCGAGCGAGGCACCATCGTCAATGTCATGACGCGCGGCCAACAGGACTACGCACTTCCCGTTCAGATTGCGCCGCGTATCGGCGAGGGCATGTGGGCTCGACCAGCGGACGTTGTGAAACGGGTCAACAAATCGCGGCCGCCGCCGCAGGCCGACGAGCCAATAGCCGCCGTCGTGCGCCGGGCCGAACACGGCATCGCAATGCCCGAGCGCCCGAAACGCGCGCGCGATGTCGTCGCCCGCGATATGTGGCACGTCGCTGCCGACGATCACCACCGGCCCCGGCGAGAGTCGGCGCGCGACCGCTGCCATGCGGTCGCCGAGATTGCCGGTTCCTTGCTGCACGATGTGCTGCCGCGCCGCCCACTCCCG